>Ga0209810_1000560_pt1 | contig 78915 bp, 82 predicted proteins | sample Coa_R1_7_FD_187159 | JGI IMG/M metagenome (GOLD analysis project Ga0209810, IMG submission 187159) | Surface soil microbial communities from Centralia Pennsylvania, which are recovering from an underground coalmine fire - Coalmine... | ecosystem: Environmental > Terrestrial > Soil > Unclassified...
CCCGAGCTGCAGGTGGGGGACGTGCAGGTCGGCCAGCCAGCGGCGGATGGTGTCGAGCAGCCAATACGCGGCCGCACACCAGCTTCAAGAGGGGATCGCTGCGGAGCGTCTCCGCATCGTTCTGGTCCTCGTAGCCACAGGCGATCTGGAAGACCCGCTGCCGCACCAGCGTCTCGATGGAATGGGACACCGCTCGATGGCGCCACTCAGGGATGTGCGCAGCCAGGGCGGCACACAGACCAAGGGCGGTATCGGCTTCCGAGAGCCAGACCAAGCCGCCATCACTGGTCAACTGGGGACCATCGAAGCGCGCGTCAAGGCGGGAGGCCGGGAGGTGGAAGGCAATAGACTGAGGCACGGGACATCTCCTGGGGAGGCGTTGTTGACACTTCAGCCTACCCCGCGTACGAGATGTCCCGTCTCTCCTTCATGAATAAAAAGGGCTAGCGCGCGGCAGGGAGGGTGAAGTGGAACACCCAGGGTCCTCCCCGTCGGACGCCCTGGAAACCGGCCGATAACGGCGCACCCGGCTCGACCCTGAGTGTCCATTGGCCGGTGGCCTGCATCAGTGGGAAGGGGAGCGAGCAGATGGCGAGGCCGTCCTGGGTCACAGTCAGCCCGCCAAGCGAAGTGTCCGTTGCCGGGTGCGCGGCGCGCCATTCGTCGAGGGTCCAGCCATCGACCGAGGGTGCGCAGGTGACGCTCATCGCGACGCTTCGCAGATAGAACCGGGCCGCAGTCGGTGAGACGACCACACGCTCCAGCGTGACTGCCTCCCCACCGGCCATCACCGTCTCCATCGGCTCGGCTACACGGCTCGGCTGGACCGGCACCGCGAAGTCGAAGACGAAGGGACCGGCCACGGGGTGGAAGGCAGCGTCGGACGCAGGAGCGCCCGAGTCGGCGGGAAGGCGGTAGCTCAGGTGCGGGATGACCCAGTGCAGGTGCAGGGTGTTCGCGTCGAGGGGTGATGTGATGGCATAGGTCACCGAGGCGACTCCCCCCTCGCTCATGTTGCCCCCACTGTCGGGCGAGATCGCGGCACCACCCGCGTCGATCAGCCGAGTGTCGGGAAAGATGCTGAACTCGGCCAGCGGCGGGATGGTGTCGGGGCCATGGAGCGTGAGGACGAGCAGCACCTGGTTCGCGTCGGCGTACGCGCCCTTCAGGGTGAGGGTGTAGCCGTTGCTGGTCTGGGAGAGGTCGAGAGGGGTAGCAAGATGCTCGGTCATGACGTAGTGCGCTCCTTGGTCACCATCAAATGCTCGCTCGAGGAGGGGGACCGCGCGGTAGCCGGCACCTGCAAGCAGCAAGACAACGAGGACGGCAAGAACGAGGGGCAGTGGCTGCCGGAGTTTCGGAACAGCGGGCCTCCACCACCGACGGCGAAGCCGTGCCCGATGAGCTTCGACGACCTGGTCGATCGTAGTGAAGACGCGAGCGGGGGGGATCCTCGTTCGTGCCGGAGAGAATCCGCGGTCCAGCGCAGCGACAATCTCCAAGTCAGACGGATCCGCCCCCCTGCTTAGCAGGTCGCCGTAGGCGTCGTGCAGGCAGCGGCTAGTGGTCATGGTAGTACTCCTTCAGAGACTGCAGAATGCGGGCGATCCGTCGGTCGACGCTGGAGCGGCTCGTCCCTATCACAGCCGCGATCTCGGCCAGCGTCAGCCCCGCAACAAACCGCAGCGCGATGAGTTCGCGCTCGTCGTCTCGTAGGTGACGGACGGCGGTCTGGAGTCGCGACGCTTCTTCCCGCCGCAACGCCGCGATCTCTGGATTGTCCGCCTCGGGGCAGTGGAGTGCCTCCGCCATCCCGTCCCACGACACCGCCGGCCGCTGCCGACGGTATGCGTCGGTTACCAGGTTGCGCGCGATCCGGAAGAGCCAGGCGCCAAACGGCGCCCCCCGCTCACGGTAGCGCGGCAGCGCCGCCAGGGCTCGCACGAATACCTGTTGCGTCAGGTCGGCCGCATCCTCGTCGTTGCCTACTCGGAGGCGGAGGTAACGATATAGGTCCGGCGCGTAGCGCCGGCAGAGCTCGCCGAAGGCATCTGGGTCATTCCGCGCGGCACGGACGAGGGCCCGCTCGTCGTCGGCAGCCAAGAATCGGGCGCCGGTCCAGGGACGGGCGTCAGCCATCGCAGAAATCCCTCGTCGCCACGCTTGTACCTCTTTCGGAACGCCGCCCGTGAGCGGCTGACTACATCATTAACAACGCAGCACGCGGCAATCTTCCCACGCACGCCCATTACGCCGCCCGGAGGCCAAGTTCCTCGATTAGTCAGATGGAGCGGGAGCCGCCCCGATTCTTCGCACTGCGACCGATACCTGGTCAGCAGCGCAAGCGCGGTAAGCCAGGAGAGCGATAGTTAGGGGTGAGGGCGGCTTAGCCTTTTTTATTCATGAGCGACCGGGACGGGCCGCGAGGAGGTGCCAGAGCGGCTCGCCAGGATGACTGCTGGCCAGGTGGAGCGAGATCGTCTCCATGCGCTGCCGGACCCAGCCGCCGATCTTGATGAGCCGTAACCGGAGCGTCCCGAGCTGCAGGTGGGGGACGTGCAGGTCGGCCAGCCAGCGGCGGATGGTGTCGAGCAGCCAATACGCGGCCGCATGCAACAGGAGCCGGAACTGGTTGGCCCAGAACCGGTGGCAGCTCAGACGGTCGGCGAAGCAATCGTCCTTGAGGTCCTTGATGCACAGCTCGGGACGATCCCCGCGCCGGGTGTACCAGGTGTAGAGCGCCTCGGGCGCATCCTCCCGACTGGTGACGACAAAGCGGAGGTTGAGTCCCTTGTCCAGCACTTCGGCCTTGTAGACGACCCGCCGCTCCCGCTCCCAGGTCTCCGCCTGGTACTGCCCCTCATCAAACAGCCGGACCTTCTCTCCGGTCTCGGCCCGCTCGCGCGTTGCCTGCTCCGCCAGGTCCTGCGCCATCGCCTCCAGCCGGGGGTTGCGACCGAGCGCGATGGTGTAGGCGATGCCCTGCTGGTCCAGGTCCTCGTAGAGGGCGGGCACCGCGAAGCCGGAATCCCCCCGGACCTCAATGGAGACGTGCGGCCAGTGGGCACGGAGCAGCCGCACCAGCCGTTTGAGGAGAGCAAGCGCTCCCCGGCTGGCATGGCAGGTGCCCGGACGCAAGATGGCGGTGATGAGCTGGCCCGTGTCCCCATCGAAGATGAGCAGTGGATGGTACATGTACTGGCCATAGAAGCCGTGGTAGGCGACGCCTTCTTGCTTGCCGTGCGCGGGATCATCCGTCCCATCCAGATCCAGGACGATGCGAGATGGGATGCCGTCCCGTTCTCGCTCCTGCCGGTAGAGCTGCACCAAGGCGCGGGCCAGGCGATAGCAGGCCTTGAAGTCGACGGCATTCTCCAGCCGGGACAGCGTGGGCTGGCTGGCCAGGTCGGCATCGTCCGGGAGGCGGCCGCACACCAGCTTCAGGAGCGGATCACTGCGCAATGTGGCGGCGTCGTTTTGATCCTCATACCCACAGGCAACCTGAAAGATGCGCTGTCGGACCAGGGTCTCCAGGGAGTGACGGACCGAGCCACGCCGCCACTCGGGGATGTGCTGGGCGAGCCGGGCGCAGAGACCAAGCGCGGTATCGGCCTCCGCGAGCCAACAGAGACCACCATCAGAGGTGAGCTGCGGACCCTCGAACGATGCGGCGAGGTGGGAGGTGGGCAGACGGAAGTCGATAGACTGGGACACGAGGCATCTCCTGGGGAGGCGTGGTTTGACGCTTCAGCCTACCCCGTATCGGAGACTGCCTCGTGCTCTTTCAGCCCCTCATGAACAAAAAAGGTTAGCTCTTGCTGTAGCTGACGAAACTGTAGCCCCAGACGGGGTTGAAGAAGTAGTTGTGCAGCGCCAGGGAGTGGAGGTCGTAGTACACCGGCGTATACAGCGGGACGACCGGCGCGTCCTCCATGATCATGCGGTCGAGTCTGGGGTAGAGGCTGAGGCGCCTCTTCTGGTTCTGCATGATCTTGAGCTCATGAGCGTACCTGTCCACCTTCGGATCGCAGTACCAGGACTCGTTGTACGTGCCGGGCACCGCCGACTCGCAGCTCAGGATGGGCTCGATGAAGTCGTTGGGATCGGGGAAGTCGAGCGACCAGGCGGAGAGGGTGATCGGCACCTTCTTCTTGGTCCCGACGGCGGCCGTCCAGGTGTTGCCGTCCACCGTCTTGAGGGAGGCGTGGATGCCGATGCCGGCAAGCTGCTGGGCGATGTTCTGGGAGACGCGCGGATCATCGCCGATGTTGTCCGTCCAGAACGTCGTGCTGAACCCATGGGGGTAGCCGGCCTGTTTCAGCAGCCGGCGAGCTTTGCCGGGGTTGTACGGATAGAGGTTGAACGCGCCGAAGCCCGGCATGGTGGAGGGCTCGATCGTGTTCTGGATGATTCCACGATTGTTGAGCAGACGCAGGATGATCTGCTTGTTGATGGCGTAGTTGACGGCGCGCCGCACCAGCTTGTTGGTGAACGGTTTCATCAACGTGTTCATGGAGATGTAGTTCCAGGCGACGTTGGTCACACGGTCCACCTGCTTGCCCCACTTGGGATCATGGAGCACGGTCTCGAAGTCGGCGGACGAGATGCCGTCACCGTCGAGGTCGGCCTGGCCGCGCTCGATCCGCAGCAATCCGGTGCTCTCGTTGATGCCGAACTGCGCTTCGATGGAGGCAAGGTGCCCCTGCGATCCCTTGAAATAGTGCGGGTTGGGCACGATCACCAGCCGCTGGCCGAGCACACGTTGCTGGAACATGTAGGGCCCGGTGCCCATGGGGTGCGTCGAGTCGAAGCCCTTGTTCCCGTACTTGCGGATCTGAGCCGGATCGACCACCGAGCCCATCGGCATGCCGAGGACATCGAGGAAGGTGGAATCGGGGGCATCCAGCGTGATGCGGAGACCGTACTTGCCGAGGGTCTGGATGCCGGAGACATGCTTGGCCTTGCCGTTGGAGTAGACCGTTGCGCCCCGAATTCCCAGCCAGAAGCTGGCTGCCCCGGACTGCGTCTTGGGGTTGATGACGCGTTCAAAGGAGTATTTCCAGTCGGCGGAGGTGACCGGCGTGCCATTCCAGAAGTGGAGGTTGTGGGCCAGGCGGAAGGTGTAGGTGCGTCCGCCGTTGCTGATCTTCGGTAGGGCGACGGCCGCGTCCGGCACGATCTTGTAATCGTAGGTGCTGTGGGCGCGGAAGGTGACCAGCTGGTCGTAGAGCGCATGAATCCACGGGTAGCACTCGCTGTCGTAGCAGAGCGCCGGGTCCAGGTGCGAGAGGTCGGTCTGGTAATCGACGACGAGCGTCCCGTGATAGCGGCTGCTCGCTCCGCTCGTCCCGGTGCGCAGCGAGATTCCCAAGATCAGGGTCAGCAAGATCGCCAGGATGCGGGCAGCGCGTGATGTCATCTATTCCTCCTCCGATGCCTGTCCGTTGATGGTAGCGTGCGCCGGTCACGCGGACTAGCGGCGGACTCAGCCGCAAGTGATCGGTTTGAGATCAACAACGAGCGAGGGAGGCAAGAAGCAACAGATGACCGGTGAGCCGGTCATCTGTTGCTGTGTCACCGCTCTGGATGTGGGACAACACCATCAGGGTGAGCTGCGGGGACAGCCCCCCTGTCCTGGTGGTTCTCAGGAACAGGTGCCGTAGGGCTGCATCTGTGTCGTGATGTTGGTGAAGGTATTGCCGGACACGGTGGGGGGCGTTCCGGGATAGGTGGTGATCCCGTAGTTGGCGTTCGACAGTGTGTTGTTGGTGATCGAGACGGTGCCCGGAGACATCATGCGAATCGATGAGGTTCCGGTCAGGCTCGCGCTTGGGCCCATCGACACCGTGTTTCCCGTCACGCTGATGCCACTGAGCGCCGGACAGGTGCCGTCTCCAATCTCGATGCCGTTGTAGAAGCTGCCGATCCCACCGATGGTGTTGTTCTGGATGCTGACGTTTGAGGCGTAGTCGGAGATCGCCGCGTACATATCCTGCTTGAGGGTACCGCCGGTGTACGAGGGGGAATTGCTGTTGTCGTTCAGGTAGGGGTTGACGATGGTGTTGTTGGAGACCGTCACGCCGGGAGTCTGAATCTTGATGGCTCGCTTGGCGCAGAAGTCGAAGGAGTTGCTGTCGATCGTGAGATTGGCGGTCTGGCTGGAGCCCTGGATGACGACGCAGTCACCGTCATCGCGCGGGCCGACCAGATGGAAGGTGCTCCGCTGAATGGTGACGTTGGTGGGGATGGTGGGCGCGGTGCCGGGAGAGATCAAGACGCCGCGTGCCACGTCGCTCACCGGGGTGCAGGTCGAGCACTCGGGACGGACCGCGACCACGTTGCTGACGGTGACGGTATCCAGGCGGATACCGTCCGTTCCGCCATAGATGCGAACGCCGATGGGGGTCGCCGTGTAGTTCGGGTCGCTCGGATTGGAGGTCTGGGTGAGGTTCTCGATGAGGTCCCGGCTGAAAATGACGTTCGTGGATCCATTCTCCACGCTCACACCGCGTGTCACCTCTTCCGCTCCATCGAGGGTGACGCCGGAGATCAGGGTGTGCGAGCCGGACACATCGAGGAACTGGAAGCCGGGCGCGGTGGGTTTGAGGATGGCTCCGTCGCCGATCACACTGACGTTGCTGCCGATGTTCAGGCCGACGGCCGGATTGATGCCGTAGGTGCCGGCCGGAAGGTAGAGGATGCCACCGCCGCCTGCCTCGAGGTTATTGATGGCCTGCTGCAACGCGGCCGTGTTGTCGGTCGTGGCCGACGGGACAACTCCGACGTTGGTCGCGTTGACGATAGAACCGCTCTGACAGTAGAGGGGAAGTGCGTTCTGCGTGACGGTGTGGCCGGCCGCATCACTGATCGTCACGTCGGCCGTCCCCCAGCCCGTGTAGTTGTAACAGGCAACCGCCCAGCTGACCGGCTGAGGATCGATGTTCCCCGAGCTGTCGGTCATCAGACTGGTGTAAAACTGCGGGGAGTAGGCCATGGTCTGGGTGACACCGGGATAGTGGACGGTGATGGTCAGGGGGCTGTTGGGGGCAAAGCCGCTGCCGCTGACATTGAAGTACGTCCAGCCCGGATTGGACGGATACGGATTGCTGGAGACGACGTTGATTGACGGAACTCCCTGTAGCGCCGCCAGCTCCGCGGACCAGTAGGGATCGGTGGCCACGCTGTTCCAGGCGAGCGACGGCGGGTTCGGCGTCACGTAGACCCAACCGGCGTTTCGCTGCTGGGCGAGCGTCACAAGCCGGCCGGTCGAGGCGGCGTCCGGCGCATCGTACAGGAGGTGCCAGAAGCGGTCGGCAGGATAGTTGCTCACCCAGCTGGGTTGGGTGCTGGTGAGGTAACCGGCGGCATCCCCTTCGTAGGTCACCAGGATGTCGGCGGCGTCCATATAACACTCATTGGTGCCGATGCCCGGATTGATGGCGGTGATGCCCTTGCCGCCCTTGGACTTCACGTAGGCGCTGAGCACCTGGTAGTACGACGTCGCGTCGGCGCAGTCGGTGGTCACCTCGTCGAAGAAGATGCCATCCAGGGTGGGATAGCACTGGTAGTACTGGTCGATCTCCGATTCCACCTCGGCGATCGTCTTGTCGTTCGTCCCGTTGTAGTCGGCGACCGTATTGGCGTAGCGGGTATAGACGTAGCCGAGAACCGCGATCCCTTTCGCCTGGCTGGCGGCAACCTGAGCCTGATAGGCCGTGGAGCAGCCGGAACCGGGACCATTGTGGGGGTTGATGACGGTCAGACCGACAGTGGGAGCTGCATTATCGATGGCCGTCCAGTCAGCCGTGCCTGGCTGGATATAGGCTGGTATCGCGAGGTGCTGCTGCGGTGAGCCGGTCGCATAGGTGAACTGGTCGGCGGGGCCGGTCGTACTGCCGGCACCACCCGACGTGACGGTGACATCCACTGTCCCGCTCCCGGCCGGCACCGACCAGACCTCGATCAGCGAGTCGGAGACGACGGTGAAGGCGCCGGCCGCCACCGAGATCCCGCCGAACTGGACGTCGGTCGCACCGGTAAAACCGTTCCCCTGAACCTCCACCGTATCGCCGGTTCGTGCCGTCCTGGGGCTGACACCGGTCACCGTCACTGTCGGCGCGGCGGCAAAGGCGGTACCCGTGAGCTGACCCACCGTGGGGGAGGATGTGCCGGAGAGAGAGGCAGTGACGCAGCCGCCACTCGCACTCTGTGGCGAAACCTTCTGCCAGGCTGAACCGGTATACCACCACAGCAGGCGTCCGGAGCCACAGTTCATCACGGTGATCGCTCTGAAGGTGTTGCCGAGCGAGGTCGACAGGTCGAAGAACACCGTGCCGGCCGGGAAGGACGAGGATGTGCTGATCGGGTTCCCGGCGTACGATGCCGTGGTGATCGTGCCGCTTCCCTGGATGTTAAGGGAGAGCGTGTTGCCGCCGGCGAGCGAGCCGCCGGCGGTGCCGCTGCCGGTGATGGTGGTGCTCGAAGCGGTGGCAGCGGCGTCCGCCGTGGTGAATGACCACGAGTAATCGCAGCAGAGGTCGGTCCCTGTGGGACTCTGACCCAGATCTTGCGCCAGCAGGGCCTGGGCCGCGTCCTTGACGGCGAGAGTCGCGCTGTACGTGGTGCCGAGAGCGAGCGCCGGATCGGCCGTCACCGTGCCGGATCCGGCATCGTAGGTAATGGCCGAGGAGACGGACAGAGAACCGGTGCTCAGATTGAAAGCGGAGGGAATGAACCACTCGATATGGGTGCCCCAGGCCAGCCGCAGCGCGAAGTGGCCGGTTGCGAACTGCTGGCGGACCGTGGTCCAGGTGCGCGTGGAGGTATCAAGCGCCACGACGACGGCACGGCTGGTGGGCACGATCTGGCCGTCGGCGGGGGAGACTCCGGCGACCGGCAGCGGACTGAAGGTGACGGTCGCCGCCGCCGCGGGCACCGGGCGCCCACCCAACATCAGAGCTCCGATCATCGCCAGCAGGCAGACGACTCCTACACCTCGCATCGCTTTCCCCTCCGTTTCTTTCGCAGTGCTATGTAGCGTGGGAGCATGTTATACCCGTGAACCGCCATTGTCAAGGCAGGTAATGGTCCCGTCGTGACGGTAGACCTATATAAGGAGAGACGACCCTGAAGGAGAGTAACCGCATGGAGATCAGATCATTGGGGCGGACGGGGCTGAAGGTCAGCGAGGTGTGCCTGGGAACGATGACGTTCGGGAATCAGGCCGATCAGCAGACCTCGTTCGCCATCATGGATACCGCCGACGAGGCGGGTGTGACTTTCTTGGATACTGCCGATGTCTATCCTCTGGGAGGTGGGCCGGAGAGTGTGGGGCGCACCGAGGAGATCGTGGGCGCCTGGCTGCGGGAGCGGGGTGCACGGAACCGGATCGTGCTGGCGACGAAGTGTGCCGGGCGTACCGGCCCGGGCCCGAATGACGTGGGGCTCAGCCGGAAGCATATCGTCGAGGCCTGCGAGGCGAGTTTGCGCCGCCTGGGCACCGATTACATCGACCTCTACCAGGCGCACAGTCCCGATCCCTCGACGCCGATCGAGGAGACACTGGAGGCTTTCACCAGCCTGATCGAGGCCGGCAAGGTACGCTACATCGGCTGCTCGAACTATCGCGCCTATCAGCTGGCCGATGCGCTCTGCACGAGCGCGATGAACGGTCTGGCGCGCTACGACTCCGATCAGCCGCGCTACAACATCCTCTTCCGCATGATCGAGGAGGAGATCCTGCCTCTCTGTCAGGCCAACGGGCTGGGTGTCATCGTCTACAACCCTCTGGCAGGAGGAATGCTGACCGGGCGGTACAGGTCGCTCTCCGAGGAGACGCAGGGGACACGCTTCGGTCTGCCGCGTGCCGGGGAGTTGTACCGGCGCCGCTACTGGAACGAGGCGGTCATCGAGGTGGCGCAGCGCTTGGGGCAGTTTATGGAGGGGCGAGGCAAGAGCCTGACGCAGGTGGCGCTGGCCTGGGTCCTCCTTCAGCCGGGGATCACGGCGGCGATCGTCGGCGCCAGCCGTCCCGAGCAACTGCGCGAGAGTCTGGGCGGGATCGGTCTCACGCTGGACGACGAGGAGATCGCCGCGGCGGACGATGCCTGGTTCGCGCTGCCCCGCGAACGCGACCCGGAGATAGCGCGCCGTTAGGTGATCTGGAAGGTCGTGCTGCCGGTCTCGGTGCGGTTCCCGACGGTGCATCGCACATCGGCGCGGGCGGTGCCGGTCACCGTGCTCCCCACATGCCAGGACCAGCTGACGGTGCCGCCGGCGGCCGTCTTCTGTCCCTGCAGAGCACCGGCATGCGAGACGTAGCCGTCGGGATACGTCACCGTGATGCCGCAAGAGGCGCCGTTCGTGGTGCGCGCCGTAATGGTCAGGAGCTGGCCGCGCGTGACCGAGGACGGTGAGGCGGTCACCTGAACGCCGTGGCTCCCGGCCGGCGGGGGCGGAGGCGTGACGGGAGGAGGTGCGCCGCTCCCGCCCCAGTCGCCACGAAATGTCCTCTCGACCACGTTCGCGACGGCCCGGTCCGTGACCAGGATGCCGGCCTCACGATTGTGATCGAGCGAGGTGAAGGAAATGTTTTCGGAGCCGATGAAAACCCGATTTCTATCGGCGACGATGGCCTTGGCATGAACGTACGGTGAGGCCATGATGTGGACCTTGACTCCGCCGCGGCGCAGGAAGGAGACTCCGCTACTGTCGGCGGAGGTGATGAGTCGCACGCGGACATGGTGGTGGGCGGCGCCCGTCAGCCGGGACTCGAGGTCGGCATCGTCGACCTCCTCGGCATAGACATCGAGGGTGTGATGTGCGCCGGAGATAAGACGATCGAGATCACTCCGCGCGTTGATCGGACTGAGCACCAGACGCGTGGACCCGATACGCGGCGTGCGCCTCGCCCAGTCGGCATCGAAGACGGCGGCGAGGGTGCGAGCGTCGGGAGCCGAGCGATCAATGACGCCGAATTCGCGGTTGCTGAACTGACCGCTGCCGGTGAGGTTGAAGGTGAAGATGCCGGCGACGGCCGTATCGACCACCATTGCCTTCTCGTGGGTATAGGTAAAGGCGCCCTCGTTGGCCCAGCGCACGTTGACGCCGTCGGAGCGGAGGGCATCATACGCCTCACGCGCATAGCGGCCGCCACCGTAGGGCCGCTCCTCGAGCATGACGCGGACGTTGACGCCACGCCGCGCGGCCCGTCCCAGGGCGGCCTCGACAGTCCGGTCGGTCATCTCATAGACCTCGAGCCGGATCGAGTGGCGAGCGCTGCCGATGAGGGAGAGGGCGGGAGAGTCTCCCTGCCCGGGCTCGGAGAAGGCGCTCAGACTATCCCGGGCGGCAGCCGCATGCGGCTGGATCCCAAGAAGCGTGAGAAACAGGACAAGCGCAACGCGACGCATGGGGCATCATAGCACCCTCTCTGTCTCTCGCCATGGGTGCCGGCTCTGAGGGGGGCCGACCGGTATCTCCTCTTCTCGTTACCCCCTTGACGCTTTAATGCAATCGGCGTCTATGATGATGGGCAGGGTGTGGCGGGACCAAGGAGGGAGATATGCCGACGTACATCATTCTCGGCAACATGACCGACCAGGGCGCCAAGAACATGAAGGACCTCAAGCAGAACGTGCAGCAGAACCGGCAGTCGGGAGAACGGCTCGGGTTAACCGTCAAGGGCTGGTATCTGACGCAGGGACAGTACGACTTCGTGGTCGTTGTCGAGGCGCCGGACGACGAGACGATGGCGGCCCAGGTGTTGACCGTCGCCGGACGCGGGAACAGCCGCTCGGAGACGCTACGCGCTTTCACCCTCGACGAGTTCGACCAAATCGCGCAGAAGATTGGCTAGCCGGTAGTCAGGAACGTTATCCCGTCACACCCCGACCACTTTGCGGCTCGCCGTGACGGGCCGGGTAACGGAGCATGAACCTCCGAAAGAGGTGGGCCGTTCTACGGTCGACAGCTCGGCCCGCGCGCTTTACGATCACGGTGGGGATACGGGGGGACCGGCTCGGTGCGAGCCGGGACGCCGACAAACAGAGACGCGGTTCGCATGAGAGTCATTCTGTTTATCCGTATCCTTCCCCGCGACGAGGGGCAGAACATGGTGGAATATGCCCTGCTCGCCGCCCTGTTGGCGGTCGCCACCGTGGGCGTTCTCCTGATGGTCGGGCCAGGGCTCCACAGCGCGTACGCCACGGTGACGAACGGGCTGGCCCTGGTCAGCCAGCAGGTCGCCAGCGCAAGCCATGCGGGCTGCCCCGTTCCGGATCCTGTGCACAATCCCCACTGCCGCTGAGATCGGGGACCGTCTCTTTTACCGAACGTACACGCGCGGGATCCAGCTCCTCACGAATGAGACGCAACTCATGTGGTGCCGGTGCCGGCGTGGTGGCGAGATCGGGGGCGACGCGCAGCGGCCAGCCGGTGGCCGCCTGAACGTCGCCGGCGGTCACGCCGGGGTGGATTGAGATAAGGGTCATCTCGCCCTCCTCAACACGGTAGAGACCGAGGTCGGTCACGACGGTGTCGAGGACGCGGCCGGGGCTGGTGATGAAGTCCACGCGCGAGACGAAGGAACGGGGCGACTGGCGCATGATGACGTGCACTTTCCTGGCATTGAGTGCAATCTCGCAGGCGCCCCCGGAACCCGGGAGGCGGACTTTCGGGTGATGGTAGTCGCCGATGACCGTGGTGTTGATGTTGCCGTGACGGTCGAGTTGGGCAGCGCCCAGGAAGCCGACATCGATCAAGCCGCCCTGCAGGTAATAGGAGAAGAGCTCGTTCATGCTGGTCACCGAGAGGCTGCCGGTGACGAGCGCGGCGTCCCCGATGGAGAGCGGCAGGCGCGCCGGCCGCGCGCCGAAGACGCCGGACTCGTAGATCAGCTCGAGATCGGGCGCCTTGTCGTGCCGCGCCAGGTTGCAGGCGATGTTGGGCAGGCCGACGCCGACGAAGCAGGTGCGCTCCCCTTCCAGGAGACGAGCCGCCGCCACGATCATCATCTCGGCGGGTGAATATCCCACCGTCATTGATAGCTCCCGTAATCCACCGGAGCGGCGGGAGCCGGACCCGGTGTCAGTTCGTCCCAGCGTTCCGCGCCCAGTTTCTCGGCGTATTCCTGACGGGAGGCGACGCCGTAGACCCACTCGCCAAGCCAGGCATCGAGTTGTTCCGGGTCGCGGCTGATGGCCTCCCAGTCCAGATAGAACCGGTTGTCGCGGTCGTAGTAGCCCTGCGCATAGGAAGGGTGACAGCCGCGTGGCTCGATGACCACGGCATCGACGATGGCATGCGGGATGACGGTCCGATTGGGATCGGCCCGGATCACCGCTTCCTCCACCAGCTCCTCGGCGACGACGATGACGCGGTCGGCGGCGAAGGCCGCCTCGCGCTGGCAGCCGAGCAACCCCCAGATCTGGGCGTTGCCGGAGGCGTCGGCGCGCTGGACGTGGACGATGGCAACATCGGGATGGAGCGGCGGGACGGCGTAGACGGTCTCGTCGCCGTAGGGCGACTGGATCGGCACGATCTTCGGATTGACTGCCGGCAGGTCGCTCCCCTGGTAGCTACGCAGCGGATAGAAGGGGAGGCCGGCGGCGCCGGCCGTGTAGCGTCCGACCATCCCGAAGTGGCTGTACTCTTCGATCTGGAGGGGGTTGCCCCCTTCCAGCCGGCGGCGAATGGCGTGTAGAGAGCCGACGCCGGGATTCCCCAGCCAGGAGAAGACCAGACCATCCGCCACCCCGGCCGCCACCATCTGGTCGTAGATCAGATCCGGGGTGAGGCGGCAGAGGGTGAGGTGGCGTTTCCGCTGGCGGATGATTTCGTGCCCGGCGGCGAAGGAGATGAGGTGGGTGAAGCCCTCGATGGCCACCGTCTCACCGTCGCGCACCAGATCGGCGACGGCATCGTGCATCGAGGCGCGTTTGTCGGGCATGGGCCTTTATAGCGTGTCGGAAGGCATGGCAGGACAGCTAAGATGTGGGCGATTTCGTGAAGAGGGTGGCGATGGATGTAGCAGAGAGCTTTAGCTCGCAGTGTTGGCGTAGCGAGCTAAAGCTCTCTGCTACAGGGCTCTCTACAGGGCACGGGGATCGGGATCGGTCAAGGAGAGGCAGAGCATGACGGCAGACGCGGTTCGCTGTTTCGGAGAGGGCGATGATCTCTATACGCGGTACCACGACGAGGAATGGGGGCGTCCGGTGCGCGGCGAGCGGGCGCTTTACGAGCGGGTCTGCCTCGAGGGGTTTCAGGCCGGCCTTTCGTGGCTCGTGGTGCTGCGGCGCCGGGAGGCACTACGGCAGGCGTTCGAGGGATTCGATCCCGAGGCCGTCGCCTCCTTCGCCGGCACCGAGATCGAGCGGTTGCTGGCGAACCCGGCCATCATTCGCAATCGGGCCAAAATCGAGGCTGCCGTTACCAATGCGCGGGCAACCATCGCGCTCCGCGAGACCGGCACCCCGCTGGATGCCCTGATCTGGTCCTTCCGCCCGGCGCCCCCGCCCGCACCGCGGAGCATGGGGAATATTCCCGCCTTCACCACCGAGTCGGTTGCGCTGTCCCGGGCGCTCAAGCAGGCGGGATTCCGCTTCGTCGGTCCGACCACCGCCTATGCCTTGATGCAGGCCTGTGGCCTCGTCAACGATCACCTGGACGGCTGTCTGGTCCGTGAGGACGTGGCAACCGCCCAGGCCAGGGTGGCGTGACCGCCATCGAATGAGCTGATGGCGCCTACAACCAGCCCGGACGTCACGTCAATTAGGACCCGCCCTAACTGAGAAATAGGGCCTTCACCCTATACCGGAGCCAGCACTGCTATCGGGATAATTTTTTGTGGCCGGCCACCCATGGTGTGTATGGCCGCCCCGTGTTCCGTGAGGAGATAGTAGGGATGAAACGCAGCTCTATTGTTCTCGCTGCTTTGATGGCGATTGTCCTGCTCCCGATGGGAAGCGTGCGGGCCTCCGGTGGCCAGTACGTCGGCGGCCCGTTGCCGCCGGACCCCGGGCTCGGCATCCAGCAGAACCAGGACGCCGAGCCCGGCATCGCCGTGGATGGGGCCGGCACCTTCTGGATCGGCTCGAACGATGTCTTCTACGATTCTCGATCCGAAGGCGTCCTCTCGGGCGAAGATGTGTGGAAGTCGACGGACGGCGGGCAGACCTACCAGTGGGTGGCGTCTCCGTTCGGCGCGACCAACAACACGGCCGGGCCGGCCGGCGAGGACAGCGATATCGCAGCGGCGACGGCGCCCAATGCGCAGGGCTACTACAACGTGTATGCCGCCAGTCTGTGGGTCGGCAGCACGTCGGTTGCCATCAGTCAGGACGGCGGCAAGAGCTGGGTCATCGATCCGCTGGGCGGGATTCCGGTCGAGGACCGGCCGTGGATCGCCGCCGACGGCGCGTGCACCTTCTACGTCACCTATCACCAGATTCCGTTGTTCGATCCGGTGGTCAACCGCTATGACATTTGCAACCTGAGCGATCTGGCGGCCGGCGTTACCATCAATCCCACCAGCTCGACACAGCTCTTCCTCAACAACAGCGTACCGGGCCTGACAAATGACTTCGGCAAGATCTGGGTCGACAACTCGGCCGGCTCGCGCTACCACCACTACGTCTACGTCCCGATGATGGGCTGCGATCTCAATGGCCCGGTCCAGATCGTTCAGAATGAGGAGACCTCCTCCGGTTGCCTGAACAAGACCGAGCTGTTCATCGGAGTCAGCACGGACGGCGGCCGGACCTTCAACGACTACAAAGTCGCGGAGGGCGCGAACGGGGAGGAGCCCGTCTGGTGCTGCAACGTGACGACTGACGCCGCCGGGACCGTTTACTTCGTGTGGTCGGACAACCACAACGCCTATCTGGCCGCGTCATCCGACGGTGGACAAACGTGGGGAGCGCCGGTGCAGCTCAACAAGGGCGGCGCGGCCGTCTACCCCACGGCAGCCGGCGGTGTCGCCGGGCAGGTCAAGGTTGCCTTCTATGCAACGACCGTGGCTGGGGACAGCAACGATCCGGTGGCGATGGGGAATCCCGGCGCGCCGGGCGCCGCGCAGTGGACGGTTCAGGTCGCATCCTCAAACAACTATGGGAAGGGATTCGGGATCTCGACCGCGACCTCGACGGTGCACACCGGTGTGCTCTGTACGGAAGGAGACAATTGCTCGATTACCAACAGCCGCGACCTGTACGACGACTTTGGCGCGGCCATCAGCCCGCTGGACGGCCACCTGTCCATCGCGTACACCTCCGACCAACCAGGCGGGACGAACGCGAACGATTTCACCGGCTACGCCACGACCACGAAGTGAGGGCGTCATTCCAGGGGGCGGGCTGGGCCCGCCCCCTATGCGCCACCTTCACACAGCCGGAAGACGGCATCCAGATTGAGCTCGGCCTCAGCTCTATCGCCGCGGGCGAAGAGGAACTCCGCGAACAGGAGCTGGACGGCGCACATGGCAGGCCAGAGGGCATCGTCTTCCAGCGTGGAGAGTTGGTTTGTCTCGCGATAGCCGGCGACGACATGGGCGATGAGCCGGCGCCAGAGCCTGATGGCCTCGTCGTCCCTGACCTTCCGTTTGATCCGATCAACGAGAAAGTAGGCGAGGTCATACACAGCGGGGCCGCGCGGGACGTGGTCGAGGTCGATGAAGCCAGTGTGATCTCTGCGGCTTGATCTATCGGGGGCACGCGAGTATGCTCGGCGCATATGAAGCATCGCCGCCGTTCCAGACCTTCCCATCACTCCATCCGCGACACCACGGGTAATGAATATCTGGACATGGCCCGCGGTGTTCCTCGGGAGTTGGTGGATTTCGAGGCGGCGACCGATCCCAACGCGGTGCAAAACATCTACGGCGCCCGCGGCGCCGGAGCGATTGCTTCCAGCGTGTGGCCCCGCTCCAGACCCCTCCGGCTGATATCCCTCATCTTTCTGCTCCTCGTGGCGTCGCCGGCCATCGTCGCCGTCGTCATGACGATAATCGCCCATCTCCAGGGAGGTGGCTCGGCACCGGCCCCTCCTCATTGATGTCTCTCACTACCCTCTGACCTGTCCCTCCGGGCAGGGCGGCGGTGCACTGCTCCGCGGTTCCCGCTCGACGGTTCCGACGCTACAGTTCCGGCGTCATCTTGGTGCGCAGAGGCTTTCCCCAGACGATGGTCGCTCGTACGTTGAGTTCCACTGTCGGACCGATGCGCTCCAGAACGAGCTGCCGGAGGGCGTCATCAAAGGCGGCGGCATCGGGAGGGTCCATGCGCTCGCGCGTGAGGGAGGCACGCGCGTGGAAGGACGCGACGTAGTCATCGGCCGGCTGGCGGAAGGATACCGGGGCGGTTTCCGTGCGGCCGTGCTCCCGGAAGAGCTCGCGCCGCTCCAGCTCGGCGACGAGATCGAAGTCCGGCCGATACTCCTTATAGGTGGAATAGCGCCGGAGCAGAGCGAGGAGTCCGTCGCGCATCGCGGGATCCTCGAAGGCGACATAGCCCACGACGCTGAGAATGGCGAGCATCCCATCCGGGGAGAGGATGCCGGCCAGACGCGGCAGAACCACTTCCCAGTCCATCCAGTGCAGGCTATCGCCGGCCGTCACCAGATCGTAAGGAGGATGCAGTTCCACATCCTCCGCCCGCCCCACGATCCAGTTGAGGCGCGGATCGTCCCCGCCGGGGAGGTTCTTGCCCTCGGCAATCATGGCGGCCGATACATCGACGGCGTCGACCTGATCGGTGAGGGGCGCCAGCGGGCGGGCCACGAAGCCGGTGCCGCAACCAAGGTCGAGGACATGGCGGCGACCGCCGGTTATCAGACCAGCCAGGATCTCGAACGTCTCCGGCGGGTATGGTGGCCGCAGCCGGTAGGAGGCGGCGACGTCGCGGTCCTCAAAGGTCGCTGCCAGGTCACGTCGCTCGGACGCCTCTGACTCGCTCATGGCACCTCGTCATACGGCCGGGGCGGTTCGTGTGGTCGTGGAGCATCCATGCCGTTGTTTCACTATCGCGCTTCTTCCTCAGCTGAGATCCGGCGCCTCTATAGACTGGGGCACGATGTTCAGGGCGGAAGATCGAGAGACGCTCAGGACGCATCTCATCGCGCAGGCCCGCAGCGATGACCGCGTCGTCGCCGCCGCAGCCGTCGGGGGATCGGCCGGCGGCGGCGACCGCTGGTCCGACCTCGATCTGACATTCGGCGTGGCGGACGGTGTGCCGGTGGCGGAGGTGCTGACCGACTGGACCAGGATGATGGCCGGTCAGTTCGACGCCGCGGTGCTCTTCGATCTCCCTTACCGCTCCAGCATCTACCGTGTTTTCCTGCTCCCCGGCATGCTCCAGGTCGATCTCTCGTTTACTCCGTCGGCCGAGTTTGGCGCTCACGGCCCCCGGTTCCACCTGCTGTTCGGTACGGCGGTGACCCATCCCGCGGAGCCTTCTGCGCCGTTGGAGCATCTCTTTGGCCTCGGCATTCACCACCTGGTGCGAGCCCGCATGTGCGTGGAGCGCGGCCGGCTCTGGCAGGCCGAATACTGGATCCATGAGGCGCGGGATGAGGCTCTCACGCTTGCTTGCCGCCGCCTCGGCCTCGAGAGCAGTCACGGGCGGGGCTTTGATCAGCTGCCGTCAGCGGTGCGCGACTCATATGCCGGCAGCCTGGTGGGACAACTGACCGCGGATGCGCTCCAGCGCGCCGCCGGCGTCGTCCTCGCCGCGCTGTTGCATGAAGGGGCTGACATCCCGGAGGCGACGCGGATACGCTCGATCATGAAACCCGTCGTTCTCTCTCGCCGCTGAGGGCGGGCCGCGGCGTTCCCCCGTCCAGCCGCACTGCTCGTCAAGGGTTACGGCAGAGACAGCGATCCTAGCGGATATAGGCATTGCTGTAGAGCGACGACACCGGAACGGTGTGAGGGGTCTCGCCGTAGCGGGCGAGGAGGCGGTCGGTGAGCGACCAGACCGCGGGATCGACGTAGCCCAGCGGCTTGCCCGTCTCCGGACGCCAGAAGTCGATGGCGCGCTGCAGGACGTGCCACTGCACGGTCTGTCCGGAGGTAATGGGGACGGCACGGGCGGAGATAGTGAAGGCGGCCCGCGGATGAGCGAGGGTGTAGGCGAGGCCCTGCAGGGTGGCGCGGACAAAGGCGCGAACGATGCTGGGATGGGCGCTGATGAACCTGTCCCCGGCCGAGATCCCCGCTCCGGCCAGATTGGCCCAGCGCCAGACGTCGAACTCCGTCACCTGTTTGCCCTCGGCGCGCAATTCAATCGGCTCGTTCATGGCGTAGCCCTCGGCGGCATCGACCTTGTGATTGGCGACGGCGGGCACCTGGGTGTAGTTGATGCTCTCGATGCTCACCGAGGACCGGGAAAGGCCGGCGTGGTGGAGGAGAGCGAGGAGGCCGACGTAGCTGGCGCCGTAGGTGCCGGGAACTCCGATCGTGCGTCCCTTGAGATCGTTAATCGTGCGGATGCCGCTGGAGCGGAGGGCAAAGAGGGCGGAGGGGAAGCGGCTGTACTCCGTCATGACGTAGCGCACGTGCAGGCCGTGAGCATCGGCGGCCACCACCTCATCGCCGCCGGCATTGACGAAGTCGAGCTTGCCTTCGTTGGCGAGGGTGAGGAGATCGGGCTCGATCGCGTAATTGAACCGGACGTTGAGGCCGGCGCGCCGGTAGTAGCCTTTGGTCTGAGCGACGTAGAACGGCGCGAACTGGACGTTGGGGATGTAGCCCATGCCGACCGTCACGGCCGTGAGCGGCTGCGTCTTGCCGGCATTGGCTGCCGTGCCGCAACCGGCCAGTAGTCCACATCCCAGGACGAACGGAATGATGCATAAGAGCGGTTTCACCGTACCCTCCTTTCGCTCCGGACATCTGACATTCCGCCCAGGGCACACGTTGGGGAGGGCACGGTACGGACATACACGTGACCCGGCCTTCTTCCATCCGGACTGTACCGTCGGCTCCGGACTCACACCGGATCTGCTGTCGCGCCGTCTGGCGCCGCTCGCGGGCTTCGACGTTGCCGCCGTTACCGCCGGTCGGGATTCTCACCCTGCCCTGAAGGCGCCCGATTCTACCACCTGTCCATCCCGTCTCCGGACGCGCGTGGTAGGCTCACGGGACATGTCTGCCGATCTTGCCATCGTGACCACCGGACTCAGTAAGCGCTACGGCCGTGTCCTGGCGGTTGATAATCTCGATCTCCAGGTGCTACGTGGAGAGATTTTCGGCTTTGTTGGCCCCAACGGCGCCGGCAAGAGCACGACGATGCGGATGCTGCTGGGCCTGGTGCGTCCCACGACCGGCAGCATTCAGATGCTCGGCATGACCCTGCAGGCACACCTGGAGGCCGTGCTGGCGCGCACCGGTTCGCTGATCGAGAGCCCCACTTTCTATCCGTACCTCTCCGGCCGTGACAATCTGCGCGTGGTGGCCGATCTGGTTGGTGTGCCGGCGTCGCGCATCGCGCCGCTGCTCGATCTGGTCGACCTCTCGGGTGTGGAGCGGCGCAAGTACAAGACCTATTCACTGGGGATGAAGCAGCGCCTCGGTGTGGCGGCGGCGCTCCTCGGCGATCCCGACCTGCTGCTTCTCGACGAGCCGGCCAACGGTCTCGATCCGGCGGGGATCGTGGAGATGCGCGATCTGCTGCGGCGTCTGAAAGCGGAGGGGAAGACGGTCTTCATCTCCAGCCACGTACTGCACGAGATCGAACAGGTCTGCGACCGCATCGCCATTCTGCAAAAGGGGCGCATCGTGGTCCAGGGATCGGTGCAGCAACTGCTGAGCGGCGGATCCCGCGTCGACGTGCGGGTGGCGAGTCCGGAGCGAGCGGTGGAACTGATCCGTGCCCTCCCGTTCGTGACGGGCGTGGAGCGAGAGGGGGACCGTCTGGTGGTCCTGGCGCCCGTGGATCGCGCCGCGGCAGTGAACCAGGCTCTGGCGGAGGCCGGGCTGTTCGCCTCGGAGATCCGTCCCCACGAGGAATCGCTCGAACAGTACTTCCTGGACGTGACGGGGGAAGGACGATGATGGGACTGCTGGCGGCCGATCTGCTGCGGATGCGCAAGCGCTGGATGGTCCGGATCGTTCTGCTCATCCTGCTGCTGATCATCGGACTGGTCTTGGTCGGCATTGGCCACAACAGTGCGGAGGCGTCCAATGTCGACTACCCCTTCGGCATCCTGGCGGCTCTGGTCATCTCCGCCTCCCTGTCGTCGTTCCTCTGGCCGGTGATCGCCGGCAACTGGGCCGGCAATGAATACGGGTGGGGGACGATTCGCCTGACCCTGGCACGCAAGCCGAATCGTATCGAGATGGTGCTATCGGCGCTGATCTCGATCATGCTGACGGTCGCGGTTGGGCTCCTGCTGGTGGTGGTGCTGAGTACGGTGATCGGCGTGATCCTGAACGCGATCACGCCGGTGACGCGTCCTATCCCCTCCGATCTGGGAATAGTAGCCGTCAAGACCTTCCTGGCGGACTGCTACAACGGGCTGTTCTTTGTGCTGCTTGCCTACGCGGCCGGCACGATCTTCCAGTCGGCCGCCGCCGGCATCGGGTTCGGCATCGGGTTTGGAGTTGCCCAGACGGTGCTGACGGGGATCTTCACCGCGCTGGGTGGGATCTGGCACACCGTGGCCGACCATTTGCCCGAGGCGTATCTCACCGCCCTGCCGGATCGACTGACGGCTCCGGACCTCAGCACGACCTTCCGCGCGGCGAACCCATCCGAACCGAGCATTATGGCGTCAATTGTCGGGATCGGGATCTATTGCGCCGTGCTGCTGGCCGTCACGCTGGCCGTGGTCTGGAGGCGCGACGTTACGGCATAGGGGCTGAGGTGTTCAGCGAGGGCCGACTTTGTGGTGCGAGGGGCCGGCGCGGGGACAGAGACACGGCGCTACATCGGCAACCGGGTGATCCCGCACACGGGTGGCGGGACACGGGGTAGAGAGCGGCCGCCCGGAACCCTGTCGCGGAGGTTGTCTCTCCCGGCGGTGTCACGAATCCAGCCCAGTCCGGAATCGTGGCAGGGATTTCTGTCTCGCCTCCCACTGAGCCGGCGTCAACGCATACTCGAGATCGTCGCCGGGAAAGGGATCGGTGCCCACGGCGTCGTAGGTGGGCTCGGCGGCGAGATCCTCCGGATCGAGGTGGAAGCGGCGCACGACGGTAAAGCCGAGCTTCTCCAGGACGCGGCGAGAGGCGAGATTGTCCTCGTAGGTGGTGGCGATGATCCGTTGCAAACCGAGGTTGGTGAAACCGCGGTGGATGAGGGCCCGGCAGCCCTCGGTGGCGTAGCCCCGGCCCCAGGCGGCGCGGCGCAAGCGGTAGCCGAGAGAGGCTGTCGCAGGCTCGTCGGCGGCGCGCAGGAGAAACCACCCCAGGAACTCTCCCGACGAGCGTTCGATGGCGGCCCAGCCGCCGAGGCCGTCCCCGGCCAGGCGCAAGAAGCGGGGCAGGACCTCACGCTCGATGAGAGCCCGCGGTGTCGGCTTCCCGCCGCTCAGATAGCGCATGACCGCCGGATCGCTGTCGAGCGTGACCAGATGGTCGAGGTCGTCCGCCGTGAGGGGCCGGAGCTGGAGCCGTTCCGTTGCCAGCGAGGAGTCCGTCACAGCACGGCATCGTCGCCGCGTTCTTTCAGCTTGTCGAGGATCTTCTTGACATCCTGGGCACGGTCGCGACGCATGACAAGCAGCACGTCGGGGGTGTCGACGACGACGAGATCCTCGACGCCGATGGCGGCGATCAGCTTGTTCGGCGCGAGCAGGAGGGAGCCGGAGGCATCGAGGGTGACGTGCGTGCCCTCGTAGGCGTTGCCGGCTTCGTCGTGCGGCATCAGCTCGTAGAGGGCGTTCCAGTCACCCACGTCGCGCCAGCCGAACTCGGCGGGAACGGCAACCACGTCGGAGACGCGCTCCATGATGGCGTAGTCGACGGAGATGTCGGGAATCGCGGCGTAGGCGGATTGGAGGGCGTCCTCGGTGCCGATCGCTTCGGCATCGGTCAGTGCGCGGAACGTCTCAGGCAGGTGCTCACGCAGGGCATTGAGGAACGTCGCGGCCTGCCACACGAACATGCCGGAGTTCCACATGTAGTGTCCGGTCTGCAGATAGCCCTGCGCGGTTGCCAGATCCGGTTTCTCGACGAAGCGGCGCACGCTGTAGGCGGTGAGACCGTCGCGGTCCTCAATCGGCTTGCCCAGCTCGATGTAGCCGTAGCCGGTCTCGGGATGCGTGGGCGGAACGCCGATATCGACGACGGTGTGGGCGCGCGCCAGGGGCAGACTGAAGTTGACGGCGTGCTGGAGCTTGTCCGGATGGAGCACGACATGGTCGGCGGGAAAGACGGCAAAGACCTCCTCCGGCTCGCGGGCGGCGATGCGGAAGGCGGCCAGAGCGATGGCGGCCGCCGTGTTGCGGCCGAAGGGCTCGCTGATGACGTTCTCCGGCGGCAACTCGGGCAGGACGGAGCGGATCGGATCGGCGTAGCGCGCCGCCGTGACGATGTAGCAGTGATCGAGCGGAAAGGTCGGCTGCAGACGTCGCACCGTGACGGCGACGATCGGCTCCTCGTAGATCAGGCGCTGCAGCTGTTTCGGGTTGTCGCGGCGGGCGGCGGGCCAGAGGCGCGTTCCGGCGCCACCCGCCATGATCACGGCATAGGGCATCCCATCCTCCGGAGAGCGCGCCGTACGCGGGCGCGCCGTACGTCATTCTAGGGAGCCTGTAACCTTTTTCCCCTCTCGCGCGTTGTATGGGATGATGTGACCTTCGGAGGCGCGGTGAGCGAGCCGGCCGCGGTCCCAACTGATGGATGCGAGCCTGGCGTCGACGTGCCGGGTGAAGACGCCTGGGATGAGGACGGCGCGATTGCGCGTGCCCGCGAAGGAGACCTGGAGGCATTCGATGACATCATGCGTCGCTACGAGGGCCGGCTCCTGCGTTTTCTAACGGGGCTGGTCGGCGAGGTGGAGACGGCCCGCGAGTTGTGCCAGGATACGTTTCTCTCCGCCTACCAGGCGTTACCGCGGCTGCGAGGTGAGGTGCGGCTCAACGGCTGGCTCCATACCATCGCCCTCAACCGCGCCCGAAGTTATCATCGCGGGCGCCGGTTGCGACTCGCCGTCCCTCTCGAGGAGCATCACCATCCCCACTCGACCGATCTGCAAGAAGGGGTGGCGCGCCAGGATCTGGTGATGCGGGTGCTGCGTCGCCTCCCCCAGCAGCACGCGCAGCCGCTCCTTCTGCAGATTGTGGCCGGGATGACGTGCCGGGAGATCGGCGAGGCGCTGGGATGCACCGAGGGTGCTGCCAAGGTGCGTCTGCTGCGGGCGCGCGAATCCTTCCGGCAAGCCTATGCCGACGAGGAGGCAGGGCGATGAGGATCAACTGCGGCGAGATTCGTCTCCGCCTGCAGGAGTCGCCGCTCGTGCGGACCGGGCAGCAGGATCTGGATGCCCACCTGGCTGCGTGTCCTGACTGCCGGCAGCTGGCTGTCGAGTGGGAGTGGATGGACGCGCTCATTCTGGGGAGTCTGGAGGGGATGACGGCAGGCCGGAGTGTCCGCGCCGGCGTGCGGCGCCGGATCGCCGCTCCGCGCCGGCGCCATCTCCTCACGCTCCCTCCCTGGAAAATACCGCATCCCGCACTCTGGCCACTCCCGGTCGCCGCGGTGCTCGCCCTCCTGTTGCTGGTCTTCCTGCCGCGGACCAATTCACCGGGGGTGCCGCCGCCTCCGCCGGTGAGCGCCGCCTGGTCCGTCCAGCGCCCGAATGTCGGCTTCCTGATCGCGGCCGATCCCGCCGACGGCGATCACCTGCTGGCCGGCGCGTTCGGACAGGTCTATGTCTCCTGGAATGGGGGTGACACCTGGCGGCGTCTGGCATCGCCGGGAAGGCACCTGACGATCCGGGCCGTCCTGATCGCGCGCGGAGACGCGCGGCGCTATCTGGTGGCCAGCCAGCACTCCGTCTATCTTTCCACCGACGGCGGCGCGCATTGGCGCCCGGCCGTCACCGGCTTGCCGGGCGCCACCATCATGTTTCTGAAATCCGGCTTCCGGCCCGGCACCTTTTACGTGGGACCCGGAATCGTCTGGTCCGGTGCGGCGGGCGGTTCAATCTGGCAGCGAACTGGTCGCGATTATGTCTTCGCGCCGGACGGCGTGCAGACGCTCGCCGTCGCGCCCGACGGAACGCTCTACGCCGGCATCTGGGCGGGAGGTGTCGCGACCTCGGACGACGGAGGACGTACCTGGCATCGCCGCTCGTCCGGTCTCGCCCCCGACGTCATGGATGTTGCCATACAAGGATCGCGTCTCTGGGCCGGGACGACACACGGCATCTACCGATCCGACAACGCCGGCGCACAGTGGCGCTATGTCGGTCCCGGCTTCCATCTTGCGGTGACCAGCATCCTGCCGGTGGGACAGTCCATCCTGGCCGGCGGGCGCGGAGCGCTGGTCCGCTCCGACGACGGGGGCCGGACCTGGACCCTCTCCATGGACGGTCTCCCCGTGAATCCTTATATAGCCGCGTTGCAGGCCGATCCGAGCCGGCCGACGCGTCTTTACGCGTCGGTCAACGGCGACGGCCTGTACCGGTCGGATGACGGGGGGCGTACCTGGCAGCCGATCGACCGCGGTCTGCCGATGCATGGGTCCGATAGTGCGCCGCCTTTGATCCTCTTCCTGCGCGGCCACGTGCTCTGGAAGACCGATACGGCGGCGACCGATCCGGGTGTCTTGACGGTCGAGACCGACGTGCAGCGGGCCGTGCTGGCCCCGGACGGCGCCTCGGCCGCCTATGTCGCCGCCTCCGGCGCCGGATGGGCGGTGCGGATTCTCTGCTCGGGCGGCTGCGCTCCTCGCACCGTGTTGACCGGCACCGGCCCGGCGCCGACGCGGCTGCTCTGGTCCCCCAACGCGTCGCTCCTCGCCATGGTGCGTCCGGGAAGTCTGACCGTCACGAACCGGACGCAGACGCGGTCGTTCCCGCTCGCGGCAGGGGAGCGAGTCCTGCGCTGGTCTCCCGACATGCGCTCCCTGCTTCTCTGGCGCGCCGGAGCGATTATCCGCCAGCCGTGGGACGGCACGGAGACGATTATCGGGCACAGCGCTCAGGCACCTTCCCTGGCGCCGGACGGGATTCATCTGGCCGCGCTCACGCATGGAGAACTGCGCCTCGGGACGATTCGCGGTTCGGCCGCCGCCACCCGGCTCGTCACGGCGTGCCGGCTGCGAAGCTGGTCACCGGACGGGAGCCGGCTCCTGGCGCAGTGCGGGACACGGACGCTGGTGCTGTCCGGATCGGGCCGTGTCATGGCGGCCGTCTCCGGATACCGAGATGCACTGTGGGGCCCCGGCGGGGCCGCCGTGCTGCTGTACCGCGATGGCGGCCTCTGGCGTTGGTCGCCTGGGTCCAGGCCCGTTCTGTTGCTGCCCGACGCGGCACCGGCTTCGTAACGGCAAGGTGTCGGTGCGGCGTCTGGTGCCGCGCGCGGTTTCAGGCAGGGACAAGCCCTGCGCCTACATTTCTCTGATCGGTCCTGTGTCCGCCCACCGGTGACGGGCGCGGCGCGGACGGATCGCGGTCATGACCCCCGGGTCTGGCTACCATAGGGCGATGGAACGGCGGACCGAGATTGCCGTGGTGGGCGGCGGCATCATGGGCGCGGCAGCGGCCTGGCAGTTGAGCCGGCGTGGACAGCGTGTGACGCTTTTCGAGCAGTTCACGCTCAATCACCAGCGCGGCTCCTCGCACGGCGCGGCACGCATCTTTCGGTTCGCCTACGACATCCCCGATTACGTCCGGCTGGCGCAGGCGTCCCTCCCGTTGTGGCGTGAGGTCGAGGCGGCGACCGGTCAAGAGATACTCCGCATTATGGGCGGGTTGGATTTCGGGGCCCCGGACACTCTGGAGGCCCTGGCCTCGACGCTGTCGGACGCCGATGTGCCGTACGAGCGGCTCAGCGCCGCGGCGGTCGCGGCGCGCTACCCCGCCTTCCGGCTTGAGCCGGGCTGGGAAGGCATTGTGCAGCCGCAGGGCGGGATCCTCAACGCTGACCGCTGCCGGTTGGGGCTGATCGAGATCGCGCGGCAGACCGGGACGGAGGTCCTGGCGGAGACGCGGGTCACGGCTCTGGAGCCGGACGGGGGCGTCACGATGCGGACCGATCGTGGCGACTGGCGCGCCGAGCAGGTGGTGCTGGCGGCCGCGGGGTGGAGCGATGAGTTGCTGGCGCCGCTTGGACTGACGATTCCGCTTACCGTGACCCGCGAGCACGTGGCGTATTACCGGCTGGATGGAGATATCATCCCGTTCATCCTGCATCCCGAGCCGGGCCGCTTTCATTTTTACGGACTCCCGAACTGGGACGAGGATCTCAAGGCAGGGATCAATCTGGCGGGACCAGAGACGGACCCGCGCCAGGTTGGCGTGGTGGAGCAGGCGCGGATCCGCGAGATCGACGACCTGGTGGCGCGCTACATCCCGGGCGCCGACTCACATTCGCTGCGCGCCGAAACCTGCCTCTATGCCAGCACGCCGGATGACGACTTCGTGCTCGACCGCGTCGGTCCGATCGTACTGGGCATCGGCTTCGGCGGTCACGGCTTCAAGTTTGGGGCGATGATCGGGACGCTCCTGGCCGATCTCGTGGAGGGGAAGACGATCCCGGCGGCAGAGCGGTTCTCCGCCACGCGCTTCCGATGAGGGTGATCGAGGCGGAGGCCATCGAGGCGGCGGCGCGATCCGGGTGGCCGGCCCTGATCGATGCCGCCGATCGAGCCCTGACGGCGCTGGCGAGGGGAGGTGCGATGGCGCCCCTCCGCACCTCCCTCGAGCTGGATGGCGGCACGCTCCTGACGATGCCGGGCCGGCTGGCGGGCGAGGATGCGGTGGTGAAACTGGTGAGCGTGATGCCGGGAAATGTCGAGCGTCCGACGATCCAGGGGGTGGCCGTGCACGTCGATGCACGCGACGGGCGCGTGCACAGCATCTTCGACGGCTCCGCCCTGACGGCGGTGCGCACCGCCGCCATCACCGCCGCCGCCGCTCGCCGGGTCGACGCGCGGGCGGGTACCCTGGCGCTGCTCGGGTCCGGAGCGCAGGCTCCGTGGCAAGCACGCGCCCTCGGCGCCGTCTGTCCTCTCCATACGATTCGTATTTGGTCTCCCCGGGTGGAGCACCGCCAACAGCTCGCCGCCACACTGCACGAGGACATGGGGATGGCGGTGCGGGCATCGGCATCGGTTGCGGAGGCGGTCTCCGGCGCCGACGTCGTCGTCTGCGCCACGGCGGCCGAGGAGCCATTCCTGCATGCGGATCTCCTCGATCGTTTCCCGTGCACGGTCATCGCCATCGGCGCGTATCGTCCCAACATGGCGGAGTTCGCACCGGATGTGGCGGCGCGGGCCCGACGGATCTATGCCGACGACGTCAGCGCTGTGCTTCATGAGGCGGGAGATGTGCAGGCAGCAATCACGGCCGGTGCCGTGACGCCGCAGGACGTGCTGCCGATCGGAGGGATAACCGAGATGTCGGACGCGCCGGTGCGGCTCGTCAAGACGGTGGGGAGCGCAGCGGAGGATGCCGCCGTCGCGATGGCTCTGGATGAGATGGTGTGACAGAGGGATGCGCCAACTCTGTCCTAGACACGATCACTTGCAGAGCAATATCGTGAAAGTGTAACGCGGATTCGTGAGCCTGGAGCCAGGGCACGCCCTGTATTGCCCGAATCCGCGTTACGCTGTGTCCCTCAGCAGAAGTCGCGCCACGCTGTGCTAGGCTTGCGCAGTATGCAGGCTCCGTTATCTCCGCCGGACGTCCTGACCCTGGGCCAGGACGAGGAGAGCGAGATACGTATCCAGCCGGCCATCCAGGGTGACGTCCGTCACCTCGATATCCGGATCTGGCGGCGAACTCCCAGCGGCCTGGCTCCCACCCGCGACGCTCTGGTCCTGGATCGCTCCGATCTCGAGGCGGTGCGGCGTGGCATTGGCGAGCTGCTCGAGGTGAGCGACGGCGGGAAACAGGTTGCCCGCATCGTGCTGGATATGGGCGATTCGCGCCGCCTGCGTGCCGAGACGGAACCGTTCGGGACGCGCTATGTCGCCCATCTTGGATTCTGGCAACGTTCCCGTGACACCTGGAACGCGGACGGCGCCGGAATCGTGCTGGGAGCGGATCTCCTGGTTCCGCTGCAGAAAGCGCTGCGGCGCTTTTTGCGCTGGCTCGAGATGCCGGTGCAAGACGCTACGCAGGAGATTCCTGTGGTGCTGGACCGGCCGGAGAGCTGGCCGCGTCCCGGTGCCGACTGGCTGACGGTGGAGCAGCGGCGCGTCGCCTTCCATCCGCGCGGTGTCCGCATCACCTGCGCCCTCCGGGACGGGGAGCAGGGACACCGTATTTCCCTGCGGCAGTGGCGCCGTGAAGACTCCATATGGGTTCCCGAGGAGATCGCCATCGAGCTGGCCCTCGCCGACCTGGATACGGCTCTGGCTGCTTTGCGCTCGATTGTGACCGGCGACCGCGATGAGGAACGCCTCACCCTCGCCGATGACTCGTTCCTGACGCTTCGGCTTGCCGACGGCGCCCTCACCGTTCTCCATGACGGACAGCCGCGCCTGTCGGTGCCCGATTCCGATCTCCCCCGTTTCGGACGCGCTCTGGCCGAGGGCTGGGCCCTTCTGCTACGTGCCGTGCCGCGGGAGGAGCGGGCCGGCATGGATGACGAGGCCCTGCTGGAGGCAGCAGAAGAGGAGGAGGTGGTTCTTGCTCCGCCGGAGCCGCTCGCTCCACCGGTCCCGATCGGGCGCGAGCCGGGACACGGAGAGATTACCGTCTTCGAGGAATCGATTCACATTATGGATGGGAACGGACACGCGATCACGCTGCCGGCCGCCGTGCTGGACCGAGTGGTGCGCGGCCTCGAAGACCTCTATTCCCTGCAGCGCAGCCAGTCGCGCGTCGGTCCCATGCTGATTTGCGATCAGCCGGATTGCGCCGTGTACGGGCGGATTGGAACCAGTACCCGTCCCAACGCGGTGGAGGTGCGGGTGTGGGAGAGCCCGCGAGAAAGCGCGGCCGTCACCATTGACCGCTCTGATCTTGACGCGCTGATCGACGCGTTGCGCGCGTCACTGCGCCTTCTCGACCTCGCAGAGCCTGAGCCGTCAACCGCATTTCTGGTGGCGCGGAGCATGCAGCCGGAGCCCGAGCCCGAGCCGGAACCGGAAACCGAGTCCATCGCCGAGCCTCCGCCCGAAGCGGTGCCGGCGACGGTCCCCCTGGGTGATCTGGTTCTGGAAACGGTTCGCCTGCACCTGGACGTGGAGGAGCAGCAGACCCTGGTGGTGCGGCACGGCGAGACCGTCGTGCGCCTCCCCTTGCCCGGGCTGAGCGGGGTGTTGAGCGACGTGCGCTCTCTCTACTACGATGCGGTACGCGGGCGCCGCGGGCGCACGGTGCAGGCAGGGCCGACCACGATCGGCATTCGTAACCAGGGGACGACGTTGATGGTTGATCTGCAGGACGGTGCAGACGGGCCGCTTAGCTTCCGCGCCTCCGAGGTTCCTGCCTTCCTCGATGCGATGCGGGCGGCACTGGATGATATATAAGGAGTCATCATGCGGACGGCCGTGCTCACCGACCTCCAGGGGAACACAGTGGGAACCATCACCGAGGCTGACGACGGTACACTGAGCGGCGAGGGCGTGGCGGAGCGGCTGCTGCAACAGGCGCCCCTCAAGACCTTCGACGACTGGAAGAGCCACTTACACCACTCCACCTATCTGCGATTCGTGCAGGAAGAGAGCTGAATCCGGGCGGCATCATGATGGAAGGCATCCTGGACATCCCCGCGGTCGTGGCCCCGCTGCGGCGCCACGTGGGGGTCGTGCGGGTTCTGCGCTTCTCCCTCGATGGCCTCATCGCCGGGGCCGTCCTCTCCCTGGTTTTGCTGTTCCTGCATCTCGGGACGCCGGCCCTGCTCCTGGCGCCGGTCCTGCTGGGCGTCCTCGGAGGGACGCTCGTCGGCCTGTGGCGCTGGCCGGACGTTGCCGAGATCGCGCGGCTGGCCGATCGGGCTTTCCATTTGCAGGATCGCCTGATTACGGCGTGGGAACTTCGCCTCTCCGATGAGGTCCCCGCCGTCTTGCAGCGCCGTGAGGTCGAGCGCCGCCTGGCGGGGCAGGCCGTCCCGTCGCGGGCCGGGCGCCAATTCCCCCCGGTGCACGGTGTCCTGGCGCTCGGGGCGGTGCTGGCGCTGGCGGTCTCGCTGCGTGCACTCCCTGCTCCCCGGCAAGCGCTATCGACCGATGACAAAGCGCGCATTCATCAGGCGGCTCTGGTCACGGTGCCGCATCTCTTGAATGCCACCGAGCAACGGCTGCAGCATGCGCAACAAAAGAAACTGCAGCGAGAGGTGCGGCTCATCCTGCACCATCTGCAACGCCAATTGCTGCATGCGTCCTCGCGCGCGGCGGCCCTGCAGGCGCTCAGCATCGCGCAGATGCGGCTGCATTCCGCCGCCTCGACTCCCTCCCCCCTCTCACGTGCTTTGCTTTCTGCCCTGGCGCAGGCCGACCGCTCCACGCTGTCGCAGCCGACGTTGCCGCGCTTGCTAACGGCACTCGCCAACGAAGCCGGTAAAGCGCCGCAGAGCAATCAGCGGCTGGCTCAGAGCCTCTTGCGGGCCGCCCAAACAGCGGGATCAGGAAAGCTGGATCAGACGCTGCGGACCGCCGCGAAGTCTTTGCTGCGGGGCAATGCGGGGGCCGCCGGAAAAGCTCTCAGAGCGGCCGCTCGGTCGAATGCGGCCTCGGGCGGCACGACCCGGCCGATCCTCCACGCGGCGAACCAGCTGGATCAGGTCAAGAACTCGGTTGCCGGGCTCGATCAGGGCGGCCACCGGCGCTCGACCAGCTCATCGTCGAGCAGGAACCGATCGAGCGGTCACGCCGTGCCCGCGCTGGCCGGCATCCCCCGCGGCGGCGGGCACACCAGCATTCTGCGGAGGCAGAGCGGGACGAGCCCGTCCGGGCGTAGCGTGATGACGTACGGCCAAACGTCCCACAACCAGGGCTCTCTGACGATCGGCACGCACCGGGGCGGAGCCGGAGGTATCGGATCGGGCGGCGCCGACAATCGTGGGGGCCAGGGACGGGGACGCTACGTGACGGTCCATATCCCGGGGCAGGGAGGCGGCAAGACGATTCGGGTCATCGTCAGCGCGCCGGGCAGTAGCGGAAACTTGTTGCCCTACCACATCGTGCTCGTTCGCTATCGCCGTCAGGCCTTTCTGAGCCTGCAGCGCAGCACGATTCCCTCGTCCCTGCAGCGCTACATCTTGCAGTACTTCTCGACCATTTCGCAGTAGATGGTCCTGCTGTCCCCGGTCGCTCTCGCTCTTCTTGCCCTGGCCGTTCCTGTCGTCCTGCTCTATCTATTGAACCGGCGGCCGCGGGAAAGGCCGGTTTCCAGCACGTTTCTCTGGCGCCGGCTCGCCCAGCCTCTCAACCAGCAGGTGCGCAAGCGGCGGGCGCGCCCCAACCCGCTGCTGTTGCTGACTCTCCTTGCCCTGGCCGCTCTGGTGCTGGCTCTGGCGCAGCCGGCCGTCCTGGGCGCGCGGACCCTGGACGGAGACCTGATCCTGGTGATCGACCGCTCCTATGCCATGCAGGCGCATGACGTCGCCCCGTCGCGCTTCGCCGCGGCCATGCACCGCGCGCGGTCTCTCGTCGACGGCTTGCCTCCCGGGCGCACCGCGACCGTGATTGTGATGGATGCGGAACCGCAGGTGGTGACGGCCGATAATCCCGATCGGGCGGCGGTGGATGGAATGCTGGCACGTCTCCAGCCGGGCACGGGAAGTCCGAACTTTCCCGCTGCCCTGCGGGTGGCATCGTCCCTCGCGCAGGGCGCCGCCACGCGCATTGTGGTGCTCACCGATCGGGCCTCGGGCATCACCCGGGTGCCACCCGGGACGCGGGTGCCGATCGAGATCGATCGCCTCGGGGTCTCAACGCGCGATGTCGGCATCTCCTCCTTCGCAGCATCGGCGTCCGGTGGTGCCGTCGAGGCCGTCCTGCGCCTGCGCAACCAGAGTTCGTCCCCCGTTGCCACGACGGTGCGTCTGTTTGCGGATGGCCAGCTGGCCGACGTGCGCCCGGTGCAGGTGGCGGCCAACGGCAGTCTCATTCAGGTCTGGTCGCATCTGCCGAAGACGGTGCATGCCCTGCAAGCGCTCATTGCGAGCCCGGACGACCTGACGCTCGACCGATCGGCGTGGGCAATCGTGCCGCGCGGGGCGCGCCGCGTCCTGCTGGTGGCCGGCAACGATGACTTCCTGCGAGCCGCGCTCTCCCTCGATCCGTCGATCCATCTCACCGTGATCTCGCGTGGCCAGTACGACGCGGCCCGCACCGCCGGCGAAGATCTCGCCGTCTTCGACGGCTTTCGCCCGCCGTCCATGCCGCCGGTGGCAACGCTGCTGGTGGCACCGCCTCCCGGACGATTGGGACCACTGACCCTGACGGCGGCGGCCGTTCCGACCGGCTCATTCCAGCCCTCCCGCTCCCCCTTGCTGCGCTACGTGGATCTCAGTCAGGTCCATCTCGGCATGGTGCGTCGGGCCGTGTTTCCATCCTCCCTCGCGCCGATACTGCGTCTCGGGTCTCTTCCCGTCATCCTCGACGGGACGCTCGAAGGACGCCGCACGGCGGTGCTCCTCTTCGATCCGCTGCGCTCCGACTGGCCGCTCCGGACCAGCTTCCCGATTCTGATCCATGCCCTCACCAGCCATCTGGCGCCCCCCGTGGTTCCTCCGTCCCTCAATCTTGGTCAGAGCGTGACGATTGCTCCCCCCTACGGGGTATCCGATGCGGCGGTCACCGAGCCGACCGGCGCGGTGCTGCGCCTCAGGGTGCCGGCGACGCTGACCCCGTCTCTGCCGGGCATCTACACCGTCCACGTCGCGGGATCCACGGCAGCGGTTGCGGTGAACGTGATCGCGCCTACCCTCGAGGCCACGTCCGGTCCGGCGGTGCTGCGCTTTGCCGGCGCGTCCGCCGGCATGCGGCAGGCCTCACCCATCACGGCCGACCTCACCTGGCCACTGGTCCTGGCCGCGGCGCTCTTGCTCTCCGCCGAATGGGTGCTGGCGGCGCGGCGCTGAGATGATCGCTCTTGCCTTTCCACTTGCGCCGGTGATCGCCGTCCCGCTGATCGCGCTCGCCGTTCTCTACTGGCGGCGCGGGTTTCTCTCTCTGGGGCCGGGCCGCCGGGCGTGGCTGTTGGGGATCCGGGTGGCACTCCTCGCCTCTCTCGTGCTTGCCCTCAGCGGTCTGCTGCTGCGTCTGCCCGCCCAGCGTCAGGAAACCATCTTCGTCGCCGATCTCTCGGCCAGCGATCAGGCGCAGCAGGGCACCATGCTCCGTGACATCAATGGCGCCATCAAACGGTCGCCGCCCGATGCCCTGGCCGGTGTCGTCGGGGATGCCGACGGATCGGTGGTGGAGCAGGCGCCGCAGGGGCGCGGGCGCTTTACGTCCTTTCCGATGGGCGTGCCCGCCGCCGGGACCAACCTGCAGTCCGGACTCCTGCTCGCGTCGACGATGCTCTCCCCGACCCGGCAGCGGCGCATCGTCCTCCTCAGCGACGGGCGCCAAACGACCGGGGATGCGCTGAGTATGGCGTCAACGCTCCGCACGGAGGGGATCAGGCTGGACGTGGTGCCGGTGAGCGGGCAGATACCGCCCGACGCGGCGGTGCTCGGCCTGACCGTGCCGCCGGCCGCGCGGGCGGGAGAGCGTTTCCGGGTAACGGCTGCGCTCTGGTCGAACGTGGCGCAGCGAGCAACCGTGCAGATGTTCCGTGATGGGACGCTGATCCGGCAACACGTCCTCGCCCTGCGGCCGGGGACGACGCACTGGACGGTGACGCAGGGACCGCTGCCCTCGCACCTCGCCGCGTATAACGTGCGGATCGTGCCACAGCACGACGCCTATACGGAGAATGACACGGCGAGCAGTGTCGTTCGGATTGCCGGGCCGCCGAATGTCCTGGTGATTGCATCGCGCCCCGGCGAGGCGGCGAACGTGGCGGCGTCGCTCCGCGCGGCGGGAGATACCGTTACGGTGCGGCTCCCCTCTGCCGTCTCCGCCCTGGCGCCCTATGCGGCGGTGGTCGTGGTGGATACGGACGCGCCAAGTCTGGGCTTTCACCGGATGCAGTCCCTCGTCGGGTACGTCAAGAGTGGGGGCGGGCTGGTCGTGATCGGGGGACAGAACTCCTACGGACCCGGCGGTTACGCGGGGACGCCGATGGAGACGGTGCTGCCCGTCAACATGAATGTGCGGCACCAGGAGAAGGTGCCGCCGGTGGCCGTGGTGGTGCTCATCGAGAGCCTGGAGGTGTTTCAGGACATCACCATCTCAAAGCAGGCGGCACAGGGGTTGGTCGAGCTGCTGACGCCCGCCGACGAGATCGCGATCAACGACACGCCGGAGACGATGATGGGCGGCTGGGTGGTGCGAATGCAGCACGTTACCCACAAGGCGGCGATCGAGTCCGCCGTCCTGAAGATGGACCCGGGCGATCCCTATACCTATATGCCGTTCATGCAAGAGGGATTCCAGGTCTTGCGGCACAACCCCATGCATCTGAAGCACATGATTCTGGTCGGGGATGGCGACGCGCCCGACAACTATCGCCCCTTGATCACGCGCATGCGGCGCTCCGGCATCATCTTCTCCACGATCGGCGTCAACGACGCGCTCGGGCTGGGTGACTATAGCGTGTTGCGGCGAATGGCGCGATGGGGCGGCGGCGTGTACTACCGCGCCTACTCCTCGGAGGACGTGCCGCGCCTCTTCTTGCGTGAATTGCAGACGCTGCGCCGCAGCGCGCTGATCCAGGCCCATTTCACGCCGCGGGTGACGGCCTCCTCACCGCTATTGCGCGGCATCCCGGCCCTCCCGCCGCTCGACGGGTACGTGCAGACGACGGCCCGGCCGACGGCGGAGGTCGTGCTGGAAGGCAAGCAGCGCGATCCGGTTCTGGCCGACTGGCAGGTTGGGTTGGGCCGCAGCGTGGCCTGGACGAGCGACGCCGCCGGCCTGTGGACCGCGGCCTGGCTGCACTCGCCCTCCGCCTCGCATCTGTGGCAGAACCTGGTGGCATGGGTGCTGCCGCCTGTCTCCTCATCGCTGTCCACGGCGACGTCGGCCGATAGCGGTCAGGGGACGGTGGCCGCCACCATTCCCGCCGGCTTTGGTCTGGCACCTCATGTGACGGCGCATGTCCTGGATCCCAGGTCCCAGACACATACCGTGGCGATGCAGCCGTCCTCGCCCAACCGGTATGTCGGCTCCTTTCCCGCCGCCCTGCCGGGTATCTACCGCATCGCCCTCTCGCTCCGTGGCAACGGGCGTGCGCGCGTCGTTCAAACCGCCCTCGCCGTTCCCTACCCGGCCGAGTACCGCTCCTTCGGGACTGAGCTGCCGTTCCTGCGCCAGCTGGCGGCGTCCGGTGGCGGGCGCGTGCTCTCCCGTCCGACCTGGTCGGATGCCCTCCCCACCGTCTGGGACAGCCGTCCGCTGACCCCGTTCCTGTTGCTGATCGCGCTTGGCCTGTTGCTGGCGGAGCTGGCCGTGCGGTTTCTCGTGGTGGGAACTCAGCCGGCCGAGCGTCCGGGCCGCCGTTCCCGCCCCAGCATCCTCTCGCCCAGCCTGTTCTCGGACGATCTGCGTGATGAGGATCGCCCGGCCTGAGAGCAGTGATCTGAGAAGTGTGAGCATATTGACGTCACAGATGTGACGTCGGGACACGGTCTCCTGGCCGCTCCTGGACAGACACGTGTAGTGAGGACGCGCCGTATAGACGCGTTGCTCTTGTTTGCCTGAATCAGGAATGGGCCAGAGCCCGCTGCACCTCGGGATCGTCCCACGGCAGGCGCTGCATGACCCGGAGAGCGCGCTCCTGGCCCTGCGCCAGGTCCGCCAACAGATACCGCTGGTAGCGGGCGAGGAAGTCGTTCTCGAACGCCGGCACCTGCTGACAGATGGCGCGTAGCTCGAGGCGGCCGCGCCGATCGGCCGGGATGAGGTATCCCCACTCGGTGCGGCAGCGGCGGTCGAGAGTGACCAGGAGGTCGGTCCAGGCGTCGCCGATGTGCCGGGCGTAGAGGGCAGGCAGATCGCGCTTGCGGGCGACATACTGCCGCGCCTCATGGGCCAGACGCGCGGTGGCCATCCAGCCGGTGACGCGGATCAGATCGCGGGTGCTCGGGACGTCGCCGCCGGCGACGCGCACCGGGTGCCGCGCATAGCCGTAGAACTCGTCCTCCGGGTCCGGATAGTCCAGGGAGGGCGGCACCGGCACGGGACGCCCGAAGACGGTGATGGCCAGATAGTAGGCGGCGTGCAGGCGGTCGCGCGTCCACCCCTCGATGGGGAGCAGCGGGAGGGAGTGACGCACATCCTCGCCGTAGAGCAGGAGGCTGCCGTGCTTGAAGGTGGGAGTGACCCCCCGCGCAGCGCATCCTCCCCCTCGATCTCCAGGTCGAGCTCCCCGTCCCATCGTGACGCGATCTCATGGATGACGGCGCGGTCGCGGTTGGTGGCCGTCTCTATGAGGAGGACGGTGAGATCGAGGTCGCTGGTGGGGAGCGAGGTGCCGTCGGCGTGGCTGCCGAGGAGGTAGTAGCCGCGAATGCGGCCGGGGAGAGCCTCTTCGCAGGCGGCGATGAGGGGAGCGAGGGCGGGATGGGCGGGAAGACGAGACGTGGCCATGGGTCGACGGAGAAGGATACCGCCTGAGAGCCTGGCGAGCGAAGGCAGGAACGCTCACCGGGGTGAGTGCGAGCTATAGTTACGATCAGGCGGATCGCTTGATCGGATTGACCAAGGGGACCACAACGGCCAGTTACGTCTACAACGGGGACGGGTTGCGCATCAGCAAGACGGTGAACTGGAGGACCACCTCCCAGGTGTGGGAGGTGGCGGAGGGGATGCCTCTCCTCATCCAGGATGGGACCAATAACGACGTCACCGGTCCTGGTGGTCTCCCCGTAGAGCGCATCACCTCGAACGGGGAAGTCCTCTACGTCTACCAGGATCAGCTGGGCAGCACGCGGGCGCTCCTCAATCAGAGCGGACAGACCGTGGCGACGTTTGCCTACTTCGCCTATGGGACCCTCAAGAGCAGTACCGGGACGACCACGACTCCGTTCGGCTTTGCCGGCCAGTACACGGATGCCGAGTCCGGGCTTCTGTACCTCCGAGCCCGCTACTACGATCCGAGCACGGGACAGTTCACAGCTGTTGATCCGTTTGTTGACCGGACGCAGCAGCCTTACAGCTATACTCGCGGTAATCCGATGAATATGGTCGATCTCTCGGGGCTCTTTAGCTACCAGTACACGTTCTCGCTCGGAAGCGTGCAGCAAACCGGCGGAGCTGCTAACGTGATGGCGTACCTGCAGGCTCATCTGGGCACCATGTTCCCGTTCTCCACAGGAGGCTGCACCACAGTAGTACTCAATGAGCACTGTGTCTTTGTACCCTTCCAGATCGGTCCAGCCCAGGTATTGGATCCGCTCTACGTCAGCGCCGTAGGGGCCACTTGCTTTACTCTTGCGACGACGCCGGATAACCACGACATCGGTCCCCGCGGCCACGTCACATTCGGCACGTATGACAGCGGTGGGACAGTGTACCTCCAAGTGACCGCCGACGCTCCTCACGCCGCGTGGTGGATAGATCCCGTGGCGCCGGGAGATGCCTATGACACGTGGTTCTCGTTGGCGTTCGATCTTCGCCAGGCTCTAGGAACGCTCGACCCATCTTATTACCTTCCGTTCGGGCCGTCGCTCCCTCTCATTCCCGGTCCTGGGGGATAATGAGAAATAACGCGTCCAGAGAAACGTGGAAATCACTATGGATTGCGCGGTGGATCGGGCTCGTCTGGGAACTCGCCGGCTTTGGCTACTACACGTATGGCGCGTTCGATGCGGCGTTAAGACACCTAAGAGGCGGGCCCGACGTGGTTGGCGTCTTCTTTCTGGTCACGCCTCCTGTGGAACTCGCCTTTGTCGCCGGAGGAGCGCTCGGTATCCTGGTGGCTCGTAGGCCGGGTCTGGCGCTACGGTGGTCTGTACATGTCCTCGGCTACCTTGTATCGATCGACCTCCTTGTGGTCTTGCTGTATGTGTATGCCTATGGCATTGTTTAGGACGCGGAGGCGCAGGCGGTCGTGAAACGGACCACGTCCTCAAAGATGCCGCCGACAGCGTCACACCCGCCAATCACCTCAAAAACCTCCCAGCCTGTTGAAAAAGGCGTTCTAAGGGTGTCTCGGTCGTCCAGCGTGTCGCTCTGCGTTCACATCCGGCTGTCCGAAGTCGCTGCGCCCGGACTCGCTTGCACTTGCGGGCGCAAACACGTCTTAACACCGAGGTGGGTCTCTACACCTCGCTCAACAGCCCTTATAGGTCTGGAATGGTCACAATCCTCCCAGCCCGGTTGAGGCAGAGAATCGCGATCTGCGAGTTGTGGATGATCTGGAGGCCGTCCCGGTACCCTCCCTCAATCTGCGTCTCGTGGAGCCGTCCATCATCACCGTGATCTGGCACCCGCTCCCCGGCGACAGAACGGAGGTCTGCCGGTTGGTCGTTTGGGACGGGCTTTGAGGAAGCCGCGTAGATGTTCGAGCCGCCCAGTTCCGGCGGGTTATCCCGTCCGCCAAGGCATCGCAAGGTGTAGAGCTTCGGGAACCGGATAAGCAGGTAGGGCCAGAACGCCACGTCGTCTCCCCACTCCGCGACGACCAACGGATCAATGTCGGTGTCGTCAACCGAGAAGTCGACGCGTTCCTCCTCAAAGTTGACCCAGACAGGATCCCAGTGGACGACTGCCACGAGGCCTCCACGTTCCATCAGCCAGAGTCCGACCAGGATGGAGTCGTGCAGCGTGTAGTGCTCAAGGAACGTCGCCATCGTGGTGGCCTGTGCTTGCTCCCACGGGAAGTAGTCGTCAATGAGATCACGCTTGAGCCAGCGAGGGTGGTAGCCGTGCAGGTACTCCATTTCCCGGAGTGTTTCCGATGGCACGACCTCCTCTGATTGGACCTCCTCGGCGTTGGGAGGTCCGGCTCTCGGCTCTCGGGAGTCATCGAGGTCCGACTCCTGTAGTCCTTCCCAGTCGGTGACAGTGCCCTTGTCATGCCACGCGTCCTCCAGAATCTCCCAGATGCCTGCCAACCGGTCTCGCGCACGGGAGAGCGCTACAAACTGTTCAATCGCTCGGTCACCGCATGCAGCGAGAATAGATCGCAGGGCCTGTTCCCGCTCTTCCGACGAGAGGTAGATCGTCGCCGCCCACTCATCCAGATGGTTCTGCAGTTGCTCAATGACTCGCACGTCCATAGCTCAGTATGCATTCGCCCGCCCGACTACCCCTTTGACAGCACGGGCGGACTGCTATCACTTCACGCCTAGAAAGCCGCCCCATCTCATGCTCGGTCCTCCCAAGCGGCGCGACCTGGATCGGTCAGTTCTGGTCTCGCTAGAACAGCTTATTCCTGCTGGCCACTTTTACCGACATCTCGATGCGGTGTTCGACCTGTCGTTCGTCCGCGACTGGGTCAAGGATTGCTATGCGGTGAAGGGACGGCCATCCATCGATCCGGTCGTCTTCTTCAAGCTCCGACTGGGCATGTCTTTCGACGGTATTCACTCGGAACGGCAGCTCATCGAGGTCGCCTCCCTCAACGTGGCCCATCGCTGGTATTTGGGATGCCGCCTCGATGAGCCACTCCCGGACCATTCCAGCTTGACCCGTATCCGTCAGCGTGTCGGGCTTGCGACCTTCCGACGCTTCTTCGACGGGGTGGTCGAGCGGTGTCAGCAGGCCGGATTGATCCGGGGCAAGGAACTGCGGGTGAATGCCACCAAGCTGCGAGGGAACGCGAGCAGCGACTCCATGGTGCCCCGGCTGAAGAAAGTGGCGGGTGACCATCTCACCGAGTTGTTCGGTGAGCAAGAAGACGACAAGGTCCAGGAAGACTAAGCGGACCCTGCACCAGCCCTCCTCCATTCTCCTTCCCATCCTGCGCCAGCAGCGACAGAGAGGGACACCGGCACCGAGGTAAAGCGTTGGGACATGCTGGAGACCTGCCGCCTTGATCCCGCCCGTCCCCCTCTCAAGGCTATGAGCGCATCTCGAACCGCAAGATCAGCCTGAGCGATCCGGGTGCCGCCCCTATCACCCTGGCAGACCGGCGCTCGGCCCTCGGGTATCAGACCCACTACATGATCGACGGTGGTAAGGCGCGCATCATCCTTCATTTTCAACGGGCTGCTCCGTTTTCAAGACGGCAGGTGCACGGGCCCGAATGCCTCCGGTCCGTGCGGAAGGAGCCATCTCGTTAGCCGTCTCCCAATCAACGGGCCGCCGCGTCGATCAAGGCACGCTTTCGAGACAAAGGTCTCAGGAGTTATCGTCCCTTGATGGATGACCTCGGCCGGCGGCGGTGGGGCAAGGGATGCGCGCAGCGGGTACCGTGCCGGATCGCTAGCATACAGCGACTATGGCGACGATCGGCGTGAATGTGGCCGTCTTACACGACGGCAAGGTGCTTCTGACGAAGCGTGAGGACTACCACGTCTGGTGCCTGCCCGGTGGGCACATCGATCCCGGCGAGACCTTCCCGCAGGCGGCGATCCGCGAGGTGCGGGAGGAGACGGGACTCGAGGTCAGGCTGGATCGGCTGGTGGGGATCTACTCGCGCCCTCACTGGGGTGACTATCACATCGTGGTGTTCGCGGCAAGGGCGGTGGGTGGCGCGATGCGCGGTCAGCCCGGCGAGGTGATCGCGATGGGCTACTTCGCGCCTGATGCGTTGCCGGAGGCGTTGTTGTTGGGGCAGCGGCAGCGGATCCTGGATGCGGCGGCGGGGAAACGTGGCATTTGCCGGCGGGAGCCGTATCCCTTGCCGTTTGAGGGGGCGTTGCCACGGGAGGAGATGTACCGGCGGCGGGATGCGTCGGGGTTGGCGCGAGAGGAATTCTACAGGCGGTATGTCGGGGTACTGGAGAAGGACTCGAGTGAGGAGGAGGTGTAGGGCGATCGTTCGGCGTTGGACCGGGCGTTGCGGACTACGCCGGCGGCGGGACACTGCTCCGCTGCGCTCCGCGGTCCCGCCCTACGCGCGTTGCGGTCCCTCGTCCACGAGCGCCTGGCGCGTTGCGGCCCACTAGCCGTGGAATTGTGGCCCGCTAGGCGTGGATGTGGCCCCCACCAGCCGATTACGGTCGGGACGCGGCCCCTGTCCGCGTCTGTGGTCCCGGCATACCTCGGACACAAGCTGCCGTGCCGTCCCGGCACACCATACGCCGTGGTCGGACCCGTGACCGGAGTATTGGGGCCGACCCACGCTTGAGGGAGGGGACGGGGGCGGACGCGGACAGGGCCGCGTCCCTACGGGAGGTAACGCTGTTCCCGGAGCATGCAGGAACCGAGGCGCGGACGGGGCATGGTCCTGCTGACGTGGACGATGGCCGCGCGCGTTGTGGTGACCTCGACGCGCGAGTTGTGGTGCCCGTGGAAATCACGGTCCGCACAGCGTGAAGGTGCGGCGCCGGTCTTGCGGTTTGGCGCGGCTCTGGCCGGCGATCGCGCGCGGGCCTCATCCGCCGAGCATGTCCACGATCATGCCTTCGCGGATACCGCCGGTGGCGATGGTGATGCGCGTGGCGCCGTAGAAGGTGACGATCGCGTCCAGCACCTGGATACCGGCCGGCAGCACCTCGGCACGCGCCGGCTGGATGCCGTAGCGGTCGGCAATGCGGCCGGCGGGGTAGTGGGCGAGGATGCCGAGCACCTCGTCCAGATCGTCGAGGGAGATCTCATCGGTCTCCTTGTCCAGCAGCCGGGGAATGTGTCGGGCGGAGCCGCCCACCAGCACGGCATGGTTGGCCCGGAAGGCAGGCAATCCCTTCAGCAGGTCGTGGACGTGGGTCACCAGCTCCTCGCGTTCCTCGGGGCGGGGCGGATCCTTTCGGAAAAAACGCTCCGTCAGACGTCCGCCGCCGATGGGAAGGACACGCGCCCAGAGGATCTCTTTGTCCCGGGAGGCAATCACTTCCCCGCTGCCGCCGCCCACGTCGGCGGTGACGGTGGGGCCGGAGAGGTCGAGATCGCCGGTGGCGCCCAGGAAGGTGAGACGCGCTTCCTCGTCCCCGCTGATCACCCGCACGTCCAGGCCCGTCTCACGCCGGACCCGATCCAGCAACTCCTCGCCGTTCTCCGCGTCGCGCACGGCGCTGGTCGCGACGGCGGCCACCCGCTCGGCTCCGTTGGCGTGCGCATCGTCGGCGAACCGGCCGATGACCCGGACGGCACGGTCCATCCGCTGCGGCTCCAGGAGATGTGTCTCCGCCACCCCCGCGCCGAGCCGCACGAATTCGCTCAGGTCCAGCACCGTCTGAAGACGGCGGCCCTCCGCTCGCGCGACCAGGAGGCGGATGGTATTGGAGCCGATGTCGAGCGCGCCGAGCAGGGAGGTCACGGACCGCTCTCGCCGGTCAGGTCATGCAGCCGTTCGCGCGCCTGGCTCACGACCGCGGTCCGGCGTTCCACCCGCTCCGTCGCCTTCTGCAGGCGGCGCGCCGCGCGCTCCTGCGCATCCTTCACGTCCTGCTCTCCCTGCCGAATCGCCTCCGACCGCTCTTCCTGCGCTGCGTGCAGGTCAAGCAGGGCGCGATCCAGCCGCTTTTGCGCCTTCTGCACGGCGTCTTTATCACTCTTGCGCGGCATTACCGGTTCCGGTAGGAGGCGCGCAGCAGCGCCCGGCCGGCATCCGCCGCGTCGGGCATGCCGGACGTCTCCATCAGCCGCAGCGTCTCGTCGATGTCATACGGGATGCGCACCTCCTCGACGGTCCGGCGCTCACCGTCCCAACGCACAATGGTGTAGGCGGCGCGGCGGTCACGATCCCTGGGATGCCCCACGCTGGATACGTCGGCCAGGAGAGTGCCGTCGACGGGGCGGAGAAACTGGATGTGGGTGTGGCCGAAGGCGAGGATGGGGGCAGTCACGGCGTCGAGGTAGGGCTGTAACTGCTCGCGCGTCATCTCGGGCCAGATGTGATCCTCCAGGTTGAGGGGATTGGCGTGCACGATCTGGATCGCCGCCGCGCCGTCGCGGTCGAAGGTGAGGGAGAAAGGCAGGGAGGCCAGCCAGTCCAGACGCTCGGCACCGAGCGTCTCTCGCGTCCACGCGACCAGCCCTTCCTTGTCCTCCACCCCGGAGACGACATCGGCGTCGGTGTTGCCCATCACGGCCTGCCAGCCACGCTCCCGGATGACGTCCACCACGGCCGACGGCTCCGGTCCCTCCAGGCAGAGATCGCCGGCGACATAGACGGCGTCGGCAGGAGGAAGTGAAGCGGCCACCGTTTGCAGCGCCGGCAGGTTGCCGTGGATGTCGGACATCAGGATGACGGTTGTTCCCATCGCAATCGTCGTACTGCCCCAGGATGTGCAACTCTAAGGTATCGCACGCATGCATGTGCCGTGCCGGGAGACCAGATGGCCGAGAGCACGCGTCTCAAGGATGGCGCGCACCCCCAGAAGGCGCCGCCGGTCAACCTCAACTCACCCGATCTCTATATCAACCGTGAGCTGAGTCTGCTGGCCTTCCAGCGCCGCGTGCTGGCGCAGGCCGCCAATCCCCGCCACCCCTTGCTGGAGCGGGTGAGATTCCTGGCGATCGTCAGCATCAACATCGACGAGTTCTTCATGGTCCGGGTGTCGGACCTGATGGACGAGGTGCAGAGCGGGGTGATGTTCCTGGGGCCGGACGCGATGACGCCGGCGCAGCAGTTGGTCGCCATCCGGAAGGATGTGCAACGGATTCTGAAGGAGCAGCGGCGCATCTACTGCGATGAGCTGCTGCCGCAGCTGGCGGCAAACGGCATCCGTATCGTCGGCCTCGAGGAGCTCTCCACCAAGCAGCGCGCCGCCCTGCGCACCTACTTCGAGCAGCAAATCTTTCCCGTTATCACGCCGCTGGCGATCAACCGCGGGAATCCCTTTCCCCATATCTCCAACCTCAGCGTCAACCTGGCCGCGGAGCTGCAAGGGCCGGAAGAGACGCTCTTCGCCCGCGTCAAGATCCCCGACGTGATTCCACGCCTCCTTCATCTCGAGGCGATTCTGGGCGAGCACGTGGCCGGTAAGAGCCGGAACTACACCTTTGTCTGGCTGGACGAGGTCGTCGCCCTCAATCTCTCCACCCTCTTTCCCGGTGTGCCGGTGCTCTCCAGCCACTCGTTCCGGGTGGTGCGCGACGCCGACATCGAGATTCACGAGGAAGAGGGAGTCGATCTGCGCGCCAGCATGGAGCAGGGGTTGCGCCAGCGCCGCTTCGGCGAGCCGGTGGCGCTCTTCGTGGAAGAGTCCATGCCGGAGCGCGTCCGTCAGTTCCTGTGCGAGCGGCTCGACCTGGGTCCGGACGCGGTCTACGCCACGCACCGTCCGCTCGGCTTGAAGTCGCTGATGGAGCTGACCTCGATCGACCGCCCCGATCTCAAGTATCCGCGCCTTGTGCCGCGGGTCCCGCCCGCCGTGGCCGGTGGGGGCTCCCTGTTTGCTGTGATCGACCGGCACGACGTCCTGGTCTACCACCCGTACGAATCGTTCGCGCCGGTCGTGGATCTCCTCTGGGAGGCGGCGCGCGACCCGGACGTCCTGGCTATCAAGATGACGCTGTACCGGGTGGGAACCGACTCGCCGGTGGTGGAAGCGCTGCTGGATGCGGTCAACCGCGGCAAGCAGGTGGCCGTGCTCGTCGAGCTGAAGGCGCGCTTCGACGAGGAGTCCAATATCGAGTGGGCGACCGAGCTGGAGCGGGCCGGCGTGCACGTCGTGTACGGCTTCATCGGTCTGAAGACGCACGCCAAGGTCGCGCTGGTGGTGCGCAAGGACGGCGAGGGCGCGATCCGCCGCTACGTGCACGTCGCCACGGGGAATTACAACCCGGAGACGGCGCGCGGCTACACCGATCTCGGTCTTTTTACCGCCGATCCCGACTTCGGCGCCGATGCGACCGACCTGTTCAATTTCCTCACCGGCTACTCGACACAGGTGACGTATCGCCGCTTCCTGGTGGCGCCGAGTGACCTGCGAGAGGCGTTGCTGGCCAAGATCGAGCGTGAGATCGAGATCGCGCGGCGGGGCGGCCAGGGACACCTCATCTTCAAGGTCAACAGCCTGGCCGATCGCGAGTTCATGCGCGCCCTGTACCGTGCGTCGCGGGCGGGAGTCAGGGTGGATCTCATCGTGCGTGGCGTGTGTTCGCTGCGCCCGGGGATCCCCGGCGTGAGCGAGAACATCCGCGTGGTCAGCCTGGTGGGACGGTTCCTGGAGCACAGCCGGGTCTACTGGTTCGGGAACGGCGGGAACCCGGAAATGTACCTGGGGAGCGCCGATTTGCTGCCGCGGAACCTGAATAACCGCATCGAGGTTGTCTTCCCGCTCTGTAAGCCGGATGCACGGGAGCGGGTCTATCGTGACGTGTTGCAGGCGCAACTGCGTGATACGGTCAACGCCTGGGCAGAGCAGGCGGACGGGACGTATAAGCCGATCGAGCCGCCCCCCGGCGAGGAGCCGTTCGACAGTCAGGCGTGGTCTATCGAACATGCGTAGACAATTGCCCTCATGCGCAGGGTGGCCCTCACCCCCGGCCCCTCTCCCATTGCGATGGGAGAGGGGAGATGTGGTGCGGGGTGGGCTGGAGATATCACGGTCTCGGTCCCCGTCGCGTCTGAGGACAGCGCGATCTACCTCTCAAGCTTCCCCCTCGCCCACCGCAGTGGGAGAGCAGCGTGTGAGACCAGGGCCTGCCGCAGGGGTGACAGAGACAGCCCTGGGCGCACACGTTGTTGGGTTAGGGGGTGAGGGCCAGTCGGGTGAGGGCCGGGTGGAGGTTGGATGATGACTGACATTCTGGGAATCGACTTCGGCGGGACGAAGATCCTTGCGGGCATGGTGAACCCGGAGACCGGGAAGATCGACAGCCATGCCAAGAAGCGCACCCACGTGGAGCGCGGGGGTGACGGGGTCTTGCAGCAACTCTCCGAGGCCATCGAGAACGCCCTGGAGGGCCAGGAGAAGCCGCCGGCGGTGGGGATCGGCCTGGCCGGAAACATCGATCCGGCGCGGAACGCCCTGACCGTCGCTCCCAACCTGCCGGAGGATCTGGTGGGGACGGTGATCGTGGACGCGGTGCGGAAGCAGGTAGACGCGCCGGTGTACCTCTTTAACGACGTGGTCGCGGCCGCGGCGGGTGAGGCCGCCTTTGGCGCCGGCGCCGGGCATCCCGATTTCGTCACCGTCTTTGTCGGCACCGGTATCGGCGGCGCGATCTATCGTGACGGGAAGCCCTATCGCGGCGCCTCCAACACGGCGGGCGAGATCGGCCATATCACGATTGACGCCCAGGGCCGAATCTGCGGCTGCGGCGGGTTGGGACACCTGGAGGCGTACGCCTCGCGCACGGCGATCGTTCGCACTATCCTGGCGGCGATGAAGCAGGGGCGCACGAGCACCCTGTCGCAGCTGGTGCCGGACCCCGATCCGGACAGGGTAGCCGGCGCGCCGATCCGCTCCAAGGCGCTGAAGCAGGCGCTGGAGGACGGCGACCAATTGACCCGCGAGAAGCTGGAGGAAGGAGCCATGTTCCTGGCCGCCGGCCTCTCGTCGCTGATCAATCTCTACAATCCACCGCTCATCATTCTGGGGGGTGGTCTGGTGGGGGCGATCGACAGTTTCTTCAACCGCGCCGCCACGCTGGCCCGCGAGACCTCGCTGAGGACTCCCGGCTGCGCGGTCGAGATCGTCAAAGCGACGCTGGAAGATTTTTCCGGGCTGGTGGGGGCGGCGGTACTGGCCCGGGCCGCGGAGGGAAACGGGAAATGAGCAAGAAAGCGCAGAAGAAGCTGGTCAAAGAGGAAAGGGAACTGGCGAAGCGGCAGAAGGACCTGGAGAAAGCGGTGCAGGAAGCCAACAAGATCGTGGCCAGGGCGCAGGGCGAGGCGGCGAAGATTGTCGGCAAGGCGCAGAGACGGGTCAGCAAACAGGAAGGCGTCGTTCGGGAACAGAAGGCGCTCCTGCAGGGGACGCCGGATGTCGCGCCGGTCACGAACCTCTCGACCGATGGCGCGGGGATGTCATCGGAACACGAGATCAGCGTGTCGCACATCGATTTGGTGGTGCCGCCGGGGGAATAACGACCGGGGTGGAGAGGTTGGCGCTACGAGCGCGGCCGGTTGTCTCTCCTCCCCGGAAGTCATCCTTCTGGCCGTCCGACACGCCGGCACGTGGACCGGGACGGCTCTCCTTCTTCGGCGACGGCGCCCGGGCCGGCGAGGATGCATCCGATACCGTCCTGGAGAACTAACGGTCCAACACTCGGGCCTCTCCCAATAAATTTGCGTAGGATAATGCCCGGCCGCAACATCGTATAGATATGACCTGGCCGGAGATCGAGAACAGCGCCCTGTGGCGCGAGCGCGAGAAGCTGGTGCGCTTCTGCGCGTGCTACACGTGTGATGCCGACGCGGCGGAGGACCTGGCACAGCAGACGCTGCTGGAGGCCTGGCGGCGGCAGGACCAACTGCGTGATCCCGCGGCTCGGGAACCCTGGCTGCTTGCCATCGCGCGAAACGCCTGTCTCATGTGGGGACGCCGCCGGGGCCGGGAGATGGCGCCGTGGGCGGACGGCGACACGGCGGACCTCCTGTCCGACCCGGCGAGCGACGCCGAGTGGGGCGAGGTGGCCGATCTGCTGGATCGTGCCATGCGGCATCTTCCCGCCGAGACGAGGCGGGTTCTGACCGAGCGCTATCTGGAAGATCGATCGCAGGCGATGATTGCCGCCGGGATGGGCGTGAGCGAAGGGGCAGTGGAGGCGCGGCTGACACGGGGGCGGGATGCCCTGCGGCGGTTGCTGCGCACCGAGTTCCGCGCGGAGGCCGAGCATCTGGGGCTCGCGGTTCCAGCCGGCAGCGGCTGGCAGGAGACACGCATCTGCTGTCCCTTCTGCGGCCGGAACCGGCTGCAGGCGCACCTCGACAGAGAAAGCCTGGAACTGCACTTTCGGTGTGCCGGTACCTGTACCCCGACGGGCACGATCGTGTCCGGCATGATGGGGGAACGCGCGGCCGCCCTGACCAGCCCGAAGTCGATCCTCATGGGCACCCTGCAGACCTGCCATGAGCATTACGATCGGGCCCTGGCGCATGGGTGGCGCTCCTGCGCCGGCTGTGGGCGAACCCTTCCCGTGGAGCGGGTGCCGCTGGGCGATTGGAAGGGCGGCGGCATCGAGACGCTGTGCGTGTCGTGCGGAGTGGGAGATTCCGCCTCGTTCTGGCACCTCGCGCTGGATACGCCGGAAGCGCGGGCCTTCTGGCGCCGGCACCCCCGGATCAGGGCGCTGGCGCCTTGGGAGAGCGAGGAGGGCGGACGGCGCGTCATCGTGGCCGGGTTCGAGAGCATGAAGGCGCGGGAGAGCATCCGGATCGCCTTCGACCGCGACAGCTACCGGATCGTGCCCGGGGCCGGCGCCCCGTGATCGCGACGCTGCGGCAGCGCGATTTCTCCCTGGTGTGGTCGGCCGGCCTCATCTCGCAGATGGGGGATTGGGTGCTCTACGTGGCGCTGCCGATCTATGTCTTTCGGGTCACCGGCTCGGCGCTGGCGACCAGCGTGATGTTCCTGGTCGAGATTGGTCCGATCCTCGTGCTCGGCTCGGTCGCGGGGGTGTTTGCCGACCGCTGGAATCGCAAGTGGACGATGGTTATCGCCAACCTTCTGATGGCAATCGGGCTCCTTCCGCTCCTTCTGGTGCACTCCCCGTCCACCATTCCGATCGTCTATGCCGTCTCTTTTGTCGAGGCGGTGCTGGCGCAGTTCATCTCCCCGGCGGAGAGCGCGCTGCTGCCCGCCCTGGCCGGCGAAGGTAATCTCGTTTCCGCCAACTCCCTGCTCTCGTTAGGCGGCAACAGCGCACGGTTGATCGGCCCGGGCCTGGGCGGCGTCATCGCGGCGCGGGCCGGCCTGGGAGGGGTGACCCTGCTCGATATCGTGAGCTTTCTCCTGGCAGCGGCTCTGGTGACAGCCGTCCGCGCGCCCGGGAGGCCGCAGCCGGCGGAGGAGGCGGTCCATCTGGCGGAGCGGGTCGTGATCCAGCTATGGCGCGAATGGCGGGAGGGGGTGGCGCTGATGTGGCGGCAGCGGGAGGTAGCGGTCCTCCTCAGCATGTTCGCCATCACGGCGCTGGGCGAAGGGGTGATGGGCGTGATCTTTGTGGTGTGGGTCCGTGAGGCGCTACATGGCGGTGCGTCCGATATCGGCTGGCTGATGTCGGCCCAGGCGGTGGGTGGCATTCTGGGTGGACTGGCGATCGGGGTGCTGGGAACGCGACTCTCCCCCCGCCTGCTGGCCGCTGCCGGCTCGATTGTCTTCGGGTTGATCGATGCCGCTCTCTTCACCTATCCGGCGCTGCGCCCCGTCCTGTGGCCGGGTCTCCTCTTTATTGCCGTCGTCGGGATTCCGGCGTCGGCCTGCTTCTCCAGCTGGACAACCCTTTTGCAGGAGGGGGTGCGCGACGAGATGCGGGGGCGTGTCTTCGGGGCCCTGGGGACGACGCAGGGGCTACTCCGGCTGATTGGGTTACTGGCGGCCGGTCTGCTGGGCACGATCGTGAGCCCGATTGTGCTGCTGGATGTCTTCCAGAGCGGGTCATATGTGGTGGCGGGCATCATCGCCGCACTCGGGCTGTCAGGTGGCATAGCCGTGGCCCGGCGTCGGATGGGGAGCAGTCTGACTGAGGTGTGAGCGGCGCAGCATGGCGTCGGGGAGGACCGCGGGGCAGTATCCCGCCACCTCCCGTGGAGGCGCGTTCCGTGACCTCCCGTTAGGCCGCCAGCGGGGATGATCGTGGGAGCAGACGCGGGCGGCAGGATACCGCGCTGCGCGCGGTCCCGCCCTACGGCTCCGCGCCCCCTCGCTCGGGGACAGGAGGCGGGCAGTTCTGCCCAGGCGTGACGACTCGATCGTTGAGCCTCAGGGGAATCGGGTCAAGACGAGGCGCGCGATCCAATGATGTGCAGCGGTGGGTTTGCCTTCCGTGTACGAGAAGAGGTGATTTCCGCCCCGCGCGACAAAGTTCCCGGTGCCCCAATCGCGTCGGGTCCGGGAGTCGAAGAAGACGCGTGTGGTGTGAGTGCGTGCGTCGTAGAGGTACAGCGTCTGGAGGAGATCATCCCGAACATGGCTGGCGTCGAAGAGGACGAAGTGTCCGCCCATCACCATGGGGGTCTCGGCGTCGTACCGCCAGGCGCCCGGCCGGATCTCCGTCGTGACGCCCGTCGTCAGGTTGGCGACGGACACTCCCTTACCCTCGTCGTATTGCGCGCCGTCCTTCCAGGCGGCGATGTCGCCGGAGAGGGAGGGCTCCGAATTCCAGCCGTGAGCGGGGGTGAGGGCGCGCTGAGCGCCGGTGGCGAGATCCTTGAGGAGGATCTGATGGCCGGTGGGGGCCGCCCTTTCAAAGATGGCGCGGTGACCGGAGATATCGGGCCAGGTATAGCTCCAGGTGTTCGGTGAGCCTCCCTGGGCCACGACGCGGGTCGCGCCCGAGACGAGGTCGTAGGTCCGGATGATCGAGGTGCCGCCGTTCGGTCCTGCCGTCCAGGTGGACCAGATCACCCTGCGCCCGACGACACGCGGCTGGGCGCTGATGCTCGGCAATCCCTCCATCACATTGCTGTCGAGCGTCACCACGCGGCCCGTCGCGATATTCCGGGCCACGAGCGTCCATTGGCCGGAGTTTTCGGGCGGGCTCTTGGCATCGGTGACCTGATACACGACCCAGCCGGCCCCGACACCGCCCAGCCAGATGTGGGTGCCCACAGGGCCGGTGTAGAAGAGGTGCGGTGGCGAGACCGAGATCTTCCGTGCGGTGGCATGGACCTGGGCGGCATACAACTCGACGTGGAAGGCGGTGAAGGGTGCGTCGCCGCAGCTGACACACGTCGTGGGCCACAGTCGAGGACTATCCACGGCATGGACGAGGGTCGAGTCATCGGTGAGCCAGCCGGCGTCCATCCCGTTGGTCATCGGATAGGGGATCTCGACCGAGGGGAGGGAGCGTGACGGAGCGGCGGATGCGAGGGCGGCGCGCGACGGCGAACGGCGGGTGAGCTGGAGGCCAATCTGCTGGATGACGGCGCGAGGGAAGGAGCCATAGACCGTGATGACCAGGTTGCGGCCGGTGACGGAGCCGCGGAACTGCCAGGGTCCATAGACCACCCCGCCACCGGGTGTCCCCATTTTGGTGCGCTGGACGCGGGACTTGATCGGGGAACCGGGCCCGAGTGCCTCACCGACAACCAGATAGCGAGTGTGGCAGATGAATTTTCCCCAGCAGAGCGATCCGAAGCCGTAAAGCAGGTTGACGCCGTGCTTACTCTCCAGGCCCAGGCCGTAGTAAAGGAGCAACTGCGTGAGGTGAAGCCCCGTAGAGCGCCCCACGACTCGGACCGGATTGACCGGGGGTATGGTCATGCGGGATTGTGCTTCCGCCAGCGATGACGGCGAGTAACAGGCTACTGTGCCTTCCGGGGCTGTGATATGGCAGGGAATGGTCCCGCCACCCGGCGAGGATCCGCCGGCATAGACCGGCGTGGTGAGAATACAGAGGACAAGGGTGGCGAGAAGAGGCAGACGAAGCATGATTTCCCCCGAGAGTCTGTGATGGGGCCGTTGGCAGCCCTCGCTTATCTAAACGGCCCGGGGTCCCTCTGGTTACGGTGTGCCGTGGCGTGACCAAATCCCGGCTTGTCCGTTATGCAGTAGAAGGCCGGCAGGAGGGATGGGTGCAGGAGGAGGTCGATGCGCGAGTTGTCGAGCGGGCGAAGCGGGATCGTGGCGCCTTCGGGACAATCTACGACCGGTATCTCCCCCGCGTGTACGCATTTGCCCTGGTTCAGACGGGGAATAGAGAGGATGCTGAGGATATTACCGCCCAGACGTTTGAGCGTGCGTTGAAGGCGCTGCCACGTTACGAGTCGCGGGGCGCACCTTTCTCGTCCTGGCTTTTGCGCATCGCCGCCAACCTGGTCATCGACCGCGGACGGCGGGGCGGGCGTGTCGTGCCGCTGGACGATGAGTCACTGCCCGAGTCTGCCATGCCGGACATAGCGAGTGAGACTCCGGACGGCATGGTGGAGCGGTGGGAGGAGGCCCTGTGGCTGAGACGGCAGGTCGATGCGCTGCCGGCGGACCAGAGGCGCGTTGTCGAACTGCGCTTCTGGGAAGACCGGAGCGTGCGGGAGGTTGCGGCGCAGATGGGTCGGAGCGAGGGGGCAATCAAGCAGTTGCTGTACCGTGCCGTGCAATCGCTGCGCGGACGGATCGGGATGGAGGTGTTGCCGGATGGCTAGCGAGGACGGCCCGCGGATGGACGGATTACCCTCGGGCGATCCGGCCGTGGTCCGGCTCGAAGCGCTGAGTGCGCTGGTCCGCGCTCAGCAGGCAGCCGAGACACAGGAAGTTGACCCAGCGTTCGTGCTGGCACTGCGTGCGCACCTCACGGGCGCCGTGGAGCGGCCGCCGGCCCGCTTTGCGCGGCGCTTACGTCGGCGCCTGATTGGACCTCGGCGCGTGGTGGCCCTGGGCTGGGCGGGGGCGGCCGCGGCGGCTGTCCTGGTATTGGTCTTCATCCTCGGGCATCGGGGTGCGTTGTCCTCGCCCGTTGCCCGTGGTTTCCCCGTTCCCCGTCCGTCTGCCGCCGACCTGACACGGGGATTTCCGCGGAACGGCGTGGGTGGGGGAGGCGGTATGATCTCCCCTCTGGTCAGCCTTGCCGACATTGAATTCGGGTCGGCCTACGCGGGCCGGCTGCATCTGGCGGCGTCGGTTCTCCCTGCGTCGCGGTTGACGCTCACAGCACACGCCCTCGCCGGCCCGGCATTCGATGGTCGGCGCCTCGCCGGACTGGCGCACCGTCTCGGCATTCGGGCATCCCCGACGTGTCGTAACGCGCGGACGTATCAGCCCATGCCGTGCTCGTCGGGTTCCTGGAGGGTTGCCGCGTCGGGTGTCTTGCCAAGCCGCCTTCCCCTCCACAGTCTCGCTGTATCCCTGGCCAATGGGGAACTCATCTACCATGACCTGAGCTACGATCGGCTCAGCTACCATGGTTCACCCCTGGCCCACGCGCGCGCCGTGCTGATCGCCCGTGCCTGGGCCCGGGAGATGGGGTGGCCCGCGCGACGCATGCCGTTACTGAGCGTGACGGTGGAGACGATGGAAGGGCCGGCCAACAACGGTGCTCCGCTGGTGGTCAGTCTGGGATGGGCGGGTGTTGGTCGCAGCAACGTCGCGGACGCCGTGATCTGGGTAGCGCCGACGGGTCGAGTCGTGGAGGCGCGCCTATGGCCCCCGGTGACGGTGGGACGCGTTGTCGATGTGGTTCCTGTCGCGGCAGCGTGGGACCGCGTGCGGCGTGGCAACGTGCTGGTTGCCGTTGAGGGCAGCACCCCCTACCCGCCTCCCGCGGGTTCCGGGATACTCCGGAGCGTCTCGACCGAGCAGTTGCTCGTCACCCCGCCCGATCGTCGCGCTTATCTCGTGCCCGTGTATCGCTTCGCCGGCACGGTGAATCTCGGCGGCGTTCGCCATCAGTGGTATGCACTCGAGCCGGCGGCATGAGGACGTCCTTGACCCGATAGCGATCCAGCAGCCGCCGCCGGTTGTCTCATGTCTCCGGCCCGAACGGAAGGCGACCGTAACGATTTCGCCGTCTACGGCGTTTATCAGGGGACAGGTGAGACAGTGGCCGTACCGGAGGCATCTGAGGAGGTCGGACGATGGGTCAGGCAAGACGATTTCGCGGGCCGGTGGCGGCGCTCTGTCTGGCGTCTGCCGCCCTCGCCACCGTGGGAGTAACCGGACATGTCTCTCCGGCCGGCGCCTCCGGGTCACAGCCGGCGAAGGAGACATGCACTCCGAGCATGCCCGCGGCCACCAGCACCGCGGGCACGCCGGTGGCGCAGGCGAGCAACACCTTCGGCTTCAACCTCTTTCGGCGGCAGTTCGCGGCCGCGCCGCAGAGCGACCTGTTCCTGTCACCCCTGAGTGTGGCCGTGGCGCTGGATATGTTGTACGACGGCGCCCGCGGCCGCACGGCGAGTGCCATGGCCCGCACGCTGGCGCTCGGCACCATGAGCCGGCAGAGCGTGATCGCATCGGCAGCCAGTCTGCTGCACACGCTGCAGATCGGGGAGCCGGCTCCCAGTAATCCGGGTGGTCCCGCGTTGCAGCCCACCAAGATGCGGGTCGCCAACTCGGTGTGGTCGCGCAGCGGACTGAACTTCACCCCGCAGTTCACCAGCGATCTGCAGCGCTACTTCGGCGCGCAGGCGCAATCGCTGGACTTCAACTCCTCGGCCGCACCCACCACGATCAATCGATGGGTGAGCTGCGAGACGAACGGGAAGATCACGCAGATCGTGGACAGCACTCAGGCGCTCATGATGCTGCTGGTGAACGCCGTGTACTTCGAGGGCGGGTGGACGTACACCTTTGATCCGCGTCTCACGACCAACCAGACATTCACGACCGGCACCGGCGCGACGACCCATGTGCGGATGATGCACCAGACGCAGGATTTTGGCTACTATCGTGGCCGCAACGTTCAGGTGCTCACCATGCCGTACGGACAGAGCCGGCGGTTCAGCATGGTGGTCGTGCTCCCCAACAAGGGCGTCTCCCTGGCGCAGTTCGCGCCGCGGATGACGCGTGCCAACTGGGGCTACTGGGTGAAGCGCACGGCGACAATGGGCTACGGCGATGTGGCCTTCCCCCACATCGATATGACGTACTCGGCCAATCTCACTGCTCCGCTGTCGGCACTGGGCATGGGTGCCGCGTTCGGATCGCGGGCGGACTTCTCCGGTGTGTGCGCGGAATTCTGCAAAGTGAACGAGGTGCTGCACAAGACGTTCCTGCACGTGGACGAGAAGGGCACCACCGCCGCGGCGGTCACCGGCGTCGGGTTAGGCGGCGGCGGGCCGCCTCCGAAGCCGTTCCACTTCATCGCCGATCACCCGTTCTTCCTGGGGATCCGCGACGGCCGCTCCGGCGCCGTGCTGTTTCTGGGTGCGGTGAATAAACCGTGAGGGGATGGGTGGCCCTCACCCCCGGCCCCTCTCCCATTGCGATGGGAGAGGGGAGGTATGGATCGAGGCAGGCTGGGGAAAGCAGTGCCTTGAGCGTCGAAGGGAATGGGGACAGCGCGATCTGCCTCTCAAGCTTCCCCCTCGCCCACCGCAGTGGGAGAGCAACGTGTGAGACCAGGGCCTGCCGCAAAGGTTACAGGGAAAGCCCTGGGCGAACACGTTGTTGGGTTAGGGGGTGAGGGCCACTCCCTCCTACACGCCCAGCAGGCGGAGCGCCTCGCCTGACTGCACCCAGGCTTGCAGCTCGTCTGAGTCCTGCCGCCAGGTTTCGCAGGCTTCACCGACGGCGTAGATGGCGGCCCATCGGGCGGCGCGCTCGGGATCGTGATTGAGGCGGCGGGCCAGCGCCCGAGCGCGATCGGCGATGCGGCGGGCGGGTGGATGGTAGGCGGCAAAGAAGCCGATATCGGAGCAGGGATCACCGATCAGCGGCATCGGGTCGATGGCGACGTAGCCGTCGGGGCCGAGCAGGAGATTCTTGTCGATGAAATCACCGTGCAGGAGGACGTGTTGGCGGGCGGAGGACCATAGCTCGCGGGCGATCGGCCGGATGGCGGGGAGCAGAGACAGGCCGGCAGTTCCCGGCGCGGCGTTGGCTCTGGCCTCGCGGAGGAATCGGTCGAATGCCGCGGGCTGGGAGGGAAAGGGGTGATCCGGTGGAAGCGGCACCGCATGGAGATCGGCGAGGATCCCGGCGGCGATGCGCATGGCGTCCTCCTCGTGGTCGGGCGGCAGTGGGGTCGCGGGGACGATCCGCTCGAGCAGAAGGGCTCCTACCTCGGCGTCCCAGTCCCGCAGGCGGACGGCGGCCCGGCCGCGCCAGAGCTGGAGGGCGGCCGCTTCGCATTCGGCGGCCATGGAAAGCTTGAGGACGAGAGCGGTCCCGTTCGCATCGGAGCAGGCAAAGACCGACGACTCGGAGCCGCCGGTGAGCGACGGACCGATCACGAGGTGCCAGCGCTCCCGGCAGCGGTCGAGCAGGGCCGGATCAGAGGGATGCATGCGATTCAGGGGGGGACAGTGATGGAAGGTGCGCTGCAGTCTAGCGATCACTGGGTGGTGTCGTCTTCCTTCGAGGATTTCCCCGCAGATCAACGGTGTCGTTTCTAGTGTTATATGATGGGGCACATCACCCGGCAAAAGAGGTGAGATAGGCGTGGCAATTGAGCAAGCGGCTCACGACCGTGCGGTTCGCCTGACGGTCCCAGCGATCGTTGGATCGCTCCAGGATGTGCTCGGCCAGCGGCTGGTCGCGGTCCTTGCCGGTGTCAGCGATGCCAAGGCCGTCGGGAAGTGGGCCAGGGGGGAACGCTCTCCTCATCCTGATGTGGAGCAGCGTCTCCGCCAGTCCTTCCAGATCGTCCAGTTGCTTCTGGAGCGGGAATCCGCAGACACGGTCCGCGCCTGGATGGTCGGCATGAACCCGGATCTGGAGGACCGGGCGCCGGCGCTCGTCCTTACTGAGGATCCCGTTCGTGTCCTCCGGGCGGCTCGCGCCTTCCTCGCCACGGGGTGAGTCCGGTCTAACGAGCGCGTACGCCGCGGAGTACGTTCTACCGCATCGGCCGGTTGCCCGATCCCCTCGCCTGGCCGCCGTGGGAGTATGTGGGCAGCGGCCGCTTCGACGATCCATCCGGGGAGTTCCGTGTTCTCTACGCCACAACTCAGCGCCGCGCTGCCTTCGTCGAGACGTTGGCGCCCTTTCGTGTCTCGGTGGAAGCGCTTGTGGCGTTGCGAGGTGTGAGAGGGACAGAGGAGCCGGTTCACATGCCCGTGGTACCGCCGGACTGGTACCAGGGACGTGCGGTCGGCCTGTTGCGCATCACCCCGCGCCAGCGTTGGCTCGATCTACGATCCGCGGAGACGCGCGAGGTCCTGCGCCATGAGTTGGCGCGGACCCTGTTTGACTTCGGCCTCGCGGATCTGGACCTCAGCGGTGTGGTCGGACCGGGGCGGCAACTCACGCAAGCCATCGCCCGCTGGGCCTACGAACAAGGCTACAACGGCCTCGCCTACAGTAGCCGCCTCGACGCGGCGCTCACCTGCTGGGCCATCTTTGAGGGTGCGATGTTCGAGCCGGCCGGACCACCCGAGCCGATCTTGTCCGATGACCCAGACCTTCTCAGGGTGGCAAGGCTTTTCGGCCTCGGAGTATGAGGGTCTCGCGCGCAACGGCGCAAGAGGCAAAGACCGACGACTCGGCGCTGCTACTCACCGGCGGCCCGATCGTGGGGTGCCGACGTTCCCGGCAGCGGTCGAGCAGGGACAGACCGGAGGGACGTATGCGATTCAACGGGGGGGGCAGAGATGGACGGTGCGATGCAGTCTAGCGATCGCTGGGAGTTTGGCCGTGTGATCGTGCTGCAAGAGGTGTGGGACGGGAAGCTCTGGTCGGCGCGTCCGGTGCGGGTGGTCGAGGATCGGCCGGACCTGCTGGCCCTGTGGTGTCCCGAGGGAACGCCGGTAAAGGGCCCGAGCGCTCCGTGGCGTCCGGGCCGATCGGCCGGTCCCGCCTACTTCGTAGCGATGTTCACGCACCGAGATTGGGGTGTCGCCGACTTCGTCTGGCCCACCACGAACCTCATGCTGATCAGGCCCGGCGAGTGGTACGGGACCTGGGTCTCCTGGACCCGGGAGGGCGAACCGATGGGGTGGTACGTCAACTTCCAGCGCCCCGTTCGGCGCACCACACGCGGCATTCAGACCATGGATCTGATGCTCGATCTCATCGTCGACCAGGACCGCAGTCTGCACTGGAAGGATGAGGATGAGTTCGCGGCCCTGACGAACCCGGGGCTCATCGGTGAGTCCGAGGCGGCGCAGGTACGGGAGGCGGCTCGACACGTGCCGGACACTGTGGCGCAAAACAAACCACCGTTCGGCGAGCCCTGGCACGAGTGGCAGCCCGATCCGGGGTGGGAGGTGCCCACGCTGCCGGAGGGCTGGGATGTTGTGTAAATCCGCATGCGCCTACCTGTTGGCCCATGTCCGTAGTGGTCGGCCCGAGTGCCGACCAGCCCTAGTCACATCAAGAGTCCCTTCCCGTCGACCGTGGGCGGACTGCCGGTCGGGGCCACACTGACCGAGGTGGTCACGGTAACTGAGAACTGCGGATCGGTCCGAGGATACCCCTCAGTCCATCAGGGAAGAGGATGGAGGAGTGTGACGGCACGGACGGTGCCGACGGTGATGGTGGATGGCCGCGATGGCGCGAGGCAGGCAGGAGTGGTACTGGAATGACGAATCCGACCGTAGCGCACGTAGACAGGGGCCTGGCCGCCGTGATGAGGCAGCTTCACCCGCAGTAGCATGGGAGGGCTGGGAAGTGGACGGCACCAGTTCTCCCAGTCAAACGCGGCACCCGCTTCACGTCCGGGACGCACTGTGACGATTCGCTCGGGCCTACTCGTGGCATCCCCGATCACGCTGCCTGCTCGCTGGAGTACATGTAGCCGATGGCCGCCACCGTACACCTCAATACGAGGGCGTCCCTCCAAGCGACACACGGCATCTGCCCGCGCCACGAACAACACTCCGCCGATTCGCGTTGTGTTTACTCCCTGCCAGTCGGCGGAGATGATCAACTCCGATGTGTTGCACCACGGCCCGTGGGTAGTACGGATCAACGCCGAGGTCAGCGAGGCGCGGTTCCGTCTCGGAGAAAGGCGGTCGCCAGGCCGTCCGTGCCTGGACGCGGGGAGATCGATCGCGGAGACGGATAGCGGGAGAACCTGACCGACACGCGGGGGCGGAGATGGCGCAGGCACGGACGGGCAGGCACATGCACTGATGCGCGGACCGATCAGCATGCCGGCGACGACTATGACACCGATGCCGACTACGACGGATACCACGAGCACAGCACCCCGTGGGCGCATCAGCGGGCCTTTTCTCAGGACGGCGACCGCCCTGTCGATAGAACGCGCGGGCATGACTCCAATGACACCTCATCCCCGCTCAACGTAGATAGCGCCGGAAGAAGGTCAGCACATGAGCACGGTATTGATTCGGCTGGGCGGCGAGCGCGGCGGCATGACCGCCGTGCGGGGCGATCCACAGGAAGGCAGGCGCATGAGCGGCATGCAGCAAGGCCTCGGCGGCGGAGAGGAGCGTGGTGCTGTTGGTGTCGCCCCGGGCATGGATGAGGAGGAGCGCGCGCGGCGCGATGTGCCCGACAGCGGCGATGGGGCGAAAGTGGGCGATCGTGACGTGGCAGAGGTGATCGACGAGGAAGGGAGCGAGGGGCGCCAGGGGAACGGTGACGGGACCGGCGTGGAGACGATCGAGTGCATGCACCACGGCGGTCTGGTCGGTGTAGGGGCTGTCGGCGACCACGGCGGCGACATGATGGTCCTGGGCAGCGGCCACGATGGCGTCACCGGAGCCGAGCGAGACGCCGAGGAGTCCGATTGGACGCCGCGCGAGGCCGGGCGATCGCTCGACGAAGCGGAGGGCGCCCCGGACGTCGCGCACTTCCCCTGCTCCCAGGCAAAAGACACCGCCGCTCTGTCCCGTTCCACGCGGATCGTAGAGCAGCACCGTGTAGCGAGGATGCAGCAGGCGGGCATAGGGGAGCATCGTCATGCGGTCGGCCTTGAAGCCGGGGATGAGGATGATGGTGGGAGCGAGGTGGCGGGCCGGCACCAGCCAGCCCCGGAGGGGGACGCCGTCGGTCGCCGAGAAGGAGACGTCACGGAGAGGAAGGGAGTGAGACGCCGTCACGGCGCTTCCCCCGTGCTCTTCGATGAGGAAGGCGGTGCGGGCGGTGGGGATGCCGGCCCAGAGCAGGAGGGCGAGGATGACGAGCGCGATGAGGCGAGAGATCATGCGGGATGGAGCTTCATCCAGGTTCTACCGCCATCTGCCGTGTGAAGCAGATCAGCATTGCAGGCAGGGGCGGGACAGAGCCGCGACATACCGGTGGCCCAGCCATCCTGGGCACTGAGGGGCTCGATGGAGGAGTCTCCCAACGGATAGGAGCGCAGGGTGCGCCGCCACGTACGGCCACCGTCGGTTGTGATGGCTATTCCCCCGTCGCCGGGACCGGCGCCGGTCCCGAAGGGAATCCAGCCATAGCGATCCGTCACGAAGTGAGGCGGGCCGGGGAACCCTCCGTACGCGTTACGCACGTTCCACCAGCCGCGCCGCGCCGCGAGTTCGACCGTCCAGTGCCGCCCCCCGTCGGCGGTTTGATAGAGCGTATAGTCGCCGCAGCCACCCATGGAGCAGTAGCGCATGTCCATCCCGCCGAGCGCCCAACCGCGGTGCGTGTCGAGCATCCCGACCAGCATCTCCCCGCACTGCTTATGGAGGTCGATCTGCCTGCTCCAGTTCGCTCCGCCATTCGAGGTAGCGTAGATCGCCGTGGTGCAGGTGCGGAAATCACCGGTGCCAATCCAGCCGTCGTGCTGGTTTACCCATGACATGGACATGGAAGGGAAGCGCGGCGCGGCGAGAAGTGGATGCCAGATCACGCCACCGTCGGCGGTGGCATAGAGACGTCGGGGGCGGGGACAGAGAGTCTGACAGCGCATCTGGCTGCGTAGCAGAAAGCCGTGGAGTGGATCGACGAAGGTGACGGCGTCCCCGCTGAAGATGTCCGGGGCGTAGAGAGATCTCCAGTGTCGTCCACCGTCCGTGGTGCGAAGCAGGATGGTGTGACAGGGCGGAGTCTTCAGTCCGCCACATAGAGCCGGACCGATGGTGCTAATCCAGCCATGACGTCTGTCGACGAACTGCAGGCGTGGCGCAGCGCTCCACCCCAGTGAGAGATGGGCCAGGCGCTGCCAGGAGTGGCCGGTGTCGGAGGTGTGCAGGATCGTGATGGCCGTGCCGCGTGTCGCCATGACCCAGCCGGTGCGGTTGGTCAGGAAGGAGATCGCCGGATAGTTAAGAGGAAGGCGGGCGGCGATAGAGTGCTCCACACCGAGGTCGGACCGCAACATGCCGACACGGAGGGTAACCGCAACGAGAGACAATGCCGGCCGCTTGTGGCTGTTCCCCGCCGAATTGGAGCGAGCAGCGGTCGCGCTGCTGAACACGACGAGAATGACCAACAACGGCAGACAGCGCGTTGCCGCCGGGATGCCGGCCGGGCCGATCACGGTATCCATGGCAGTGAATTGTTCGCCGGCACGACGACGAAGGAGCCGACCTGGAGCAGAGATGGATGGCCGGGACCGCCGCAACCTGGGGTGCGCGCTGATGTTTCCCGCGGCAGATCGTCGCCGATTGGGACCGTCATGACGTCCTCACCGGGCAAGGTCAGGTGCGCCGTGATCGGCGGAGATACCGGACTGCCGCACCAGTTAGTCCACATGAGGGTGACCAGAGCGCGCCGGCCCGGGCGGACGACATGGGACCTGGACTTTGTCCTTACCTGATACCAGGGTGCCGCGCGTCGAGCAGTAACTGGCAGTTCAGCGCCCGTTCCCCCAAACAGACGAGGGTGAGGATGGCCGCGCAATATGCAGGGGCGATGCGACACATTGGTGAGCACGATCCCACCGATCACCATGCCGGGCGCTCCCTCCCAGGCGGCCCGCGCTTGAAGCTGCGACGCGGAGCACGGCATCGGTCGAGCGGCTGAATGAGCAGTGTGGCCGGGTCGAGGAGACGCCGCCGTAGCGCCCGCACCGGAGAGGATCACCACGGTAGCCAGCGCAGAAACTGCCGCTGGCATGCCGAGGTTCCCTATCCTCATGTCTATGGAACGTCGGCCGGCGACGAAAGTTACAGCTCAGGGAGCGTCAGACGCTCTCTCCGTTGCCGCAGCGTCAGGACCAACGCCGCACCGCCCAACAGGATAGGTATGACCAGCTGGAGGCCCGGGGATGACCAGCCGATCCACAGCCGAAGGCCGATGAGTGCTCCCAGGATGAGCCCGAATAGGGAGATTCCCAGTGTGACGTATCGCTTCGTCCTGCCCACTGGTTACCACTCGATTCGCCCCTCTACGCCCGGCTGCGCCCACACGCTGCTGAAGAGCACGCCTCCGGTCTTGTCGTCGACCATGATGTTGGCCGTGCCCATCTTGGGAACACTTGTGGTGCGAGTCACGTTGGTTGGGACCACACCACCGTAGACGATCCGCTCCGGGCTGTGAACACGACGCTCTGTAGCGGCTCGGCGGGAACCCGCGTTCGCAGAACGATCGTGCTGTGTCCGTCCCGGCGTAGGCGGCCCCTGAATGTCCGGTGCACGGACCGCCCGGTTGCCTGTGGGAGGGCGGAGATGGTGAGGGCGAGGGCGCGGGAACCGGCGGCCCGGTTTTTCACGACCCAGGTGGTCCGCAGGGTGACGACATGGCCCTGTCGGTTGCGCCGCAGCGATATCAAGGTGATGGTCAATCCGCCGGGAAGCGGTACCGTTTGACCGACGTAGGCTTGATTCGGACCCGGAGCGATGCCGCAGGCACAGGCCGTGCGGGGAGGTGTTATCAGGGCGGCGGCGAGGACGATGCCAGCGACGGCAACGAGGGCCGACGCAACAAAGACGGCATACCATCGGATGGAACGCGCCACGCGACTGCTCCTTGTCCCTTCAGTGAATTAACAGACAGAGGGCCGATTGTGTCACAGGTCCGATCCGGACGAGAGCGTGCCGGCGCATAGCAGCGCCGGCGTGGTACTGACAGCGCCGACGGCAGCACGCACTCGGTACGCGAGAATGCCGACAGTTCGGGTGAGGACTGTTACGAATCCGGGGAGGTTTCTGTTTCCTTGGCCTCACGCCCATTCACGGCCACCCCCCTATTCCGCGAACGGAGGCCTTCCTTCCCATCCTTCGGACCCTCACCGGTAACCAGCGGTGAGGCAGTGGCGTTAATTCGGTGGAGCAACACCCAGGAGGGAGTGATGAATGTGACTTGCCGTCTTGCGCTCTGCGGCATCGTTGTGATGACCGCTGTGGTGATGCCGTCCGTGGCGACGGCGCGAACCGCTCCGTTCCCCCGCATTACCTGTCCGACTTCGCTTCCTTTCGGCTCGACCGCTCCCGAAAGTGTCCTGAAGGTCGTGCGTCAGGACGTCAAGCGCGTCTACACACCGTCCGAGCGCCAGGGATATGAGATATCTCTATTGGTCTCACTTCGGCCGGGAAGCTATCAGACGCTGGGCTCATCGGGCAGGTTGCTCCGGCAGATTGCTATCCATCAGTGCGGCGTGACGGTTGCCAATCGATCGTGGTTGGTTCTCATGGAGTTTCCCCGCCTGGCGCCGAGCAACGACATGTACGGGGCGCAATGGTTCGTGGCGCGCACACCTTCCGGTTGGCAGGTGTGGTTCCGGTTCCATTAGGACGCTCCCTGGGGCCGCGCCGTCAGACCCCGGGGGTTTGTCTGTATCGTGAAGCACAAGCAAGTCCTGTCTATCCGCACGCACACGGCCTCTCATAAATGCATCCCACAGAGATGTCCTGGTCACGGAGGCGCACACTGCGCGTTATGTTTGGTGATCGGAGGCGCAAGAAGACGATGAGGTGGGTCGTCGCATTGGTCATCGGAGGCGGTGTCGCGCTGCTCGTCTGGCTGAGCGTGGCATGGGCGCCGGGACGAACAGTGGTGCAGCGAGTGAGCACCGGCATCAGTCTGAGGGGGAGCTCCGGCACGGTATGGCGAGCCGGTCCGGCGCCGTCAGACGCGAGTAGCTACACCACCCGAGGGCAGCACGGCAGTAGTGTGGTTTCTACCTACGAGGATATAGCCGGGAACCAGCCGTGGAACATTTGGTTCCGTTGGAACGGGTGCCACCTCACCAGAGCAGGCTCGCTGCGGTTCACGATCTTCATGGCCCCGCGAACGGGGAACACGGCCAGGTTCTGGGCCGGACCGGTGGTGGAGCGAGCGCGCTCCGGCAACGGCACGTATGAGTTCCCGGGTAGGGACGAGACGAACTTCTTCGTGAACGTCGAGGTGCCGAGCAAGCAGGGGTGCCGGAGTTGGGATTATGGGGCCGAGACGAACTGAGGTCATCACTCTACCGAGGTCGGCGCGAACATGGAGCGTGTCTCGCCTGGCATGGCGGCTCACCGCAATGACGATGGTGAGGCCGCCGTGGCCGGGGAGGTCACAGCCTCGAATGTGCGCCGCTGTCTCCCCGGCAGGGCCCGGCATCCTCGAAGAAAGTTCCGCCCGTCACACGGAGGCGGCGGGACGCTGCTCCGCTGCGCTCCGCGGTCCCCGCCCTACGGCTTGATCAAGGCCAGCCCTGAGGTCGTGACTCAGTCCACCGACGCTTCGTAGGTTGTCTGGACGGTGTACGTCCGGTGATGGTAGGCGAAGGCGACCTCGATCGGGATGCGCTGATTGTCTTGTGACTGGAAGGCCAGAGCCGGTTCCGAGCACGACGCGATGCCATGGGCGCCGGCGAAGGGGCGGCACACTTTCATGCCGCCCCGGTAGCGCCAGACGGCTGTCATGCGGATGCCGGAGACCGGCTTGCCGCCCACGAGGATCTGGCCGTACACCGTTTCCGGTACCCGATCGTTGATCATTGGGTTGGCGGCGGCGGCTTTGACGATGACGTCACCGTAACGGCGGTAACTGGCACGCCAGCCGATGAGACTGTTCTGGAACAGCCAGCCTCCGGGAATGCTCATCACGTTCGGTGGGTCGACGCAGTAGCCGGCGGGGTAGCCCTGATGGATGTGGCAGGGCGGGATCACGGCGTTGCCTCTGGTGGGGAGACGCAGCAGGGGCGTGCGCAGGGTGAACGCGGCGCCATGGCGTGACGCGAGCAGGATGGTCACCTGCCCGACGACCCAGGGGCGGCCGAGGGTGAAGTGGATGGTGGTGACGAGAGTGCGCCGGGCGGGAATTGCGTGGGTGGGGTGCATCGGGCAGTAGGGACCCGGATCTGGGTTGGGATATGAGGTCCGGCCGTCGGCAGTGACGGGAATGACGGCCGGATTGGCGCCGAGGCAGATGAAGGGATCGCCCTTGAGGGGAATCGGCCGACCGGTCAGGTTGGTGAGGCGCACCGCGGCGACGGCCTCCTGTCCCAGCGGATAGGGGTGCCGCGGGAAGGAGACGGTGAGGCGGACGCCGTGTCCTGAGGCCGACGTGACGAGCCGCGATGGGGAGGCGGCTCGTACCGGGGAGAACGCCATCGCCGTGGCGGCGGTCAGGATGATTCCCAGGGGGAGCACGATCCGCGACATTTCTGGCACCTCCAATGGCTCTCAGCCGTAGAACGCCGCTGGGTGTGCCTATGTAACAGGCGGATCTATTTGTGGGACATATGTCCCAAATATAAGGCGGGATGACACTATCGGCCCGCCGCGGCAGCGCGTAGGCTATGCGCCATCGACCTGAAAGGAACCCCCATGAGCCAAGAGTTCCAATCCATCGGCAGCTGCTCCCCCGAGCTCGAACAGATCGCCGCCCAGCGGCAGGGCTGGTCGAGCGATACCCCCGAGCCCCCCATCGAGGAGCAAACATCCCGCGACTACTCCTTCCGCGACGACCGCGCCAACGACCAGCTCCTGCACCGCATCGTCCCCAACATCGCCGGCTACGACCAGACCCCCGCCGCCGCCATTCCCGTCACCCCCTTCGATTCATTCCGCCCGGAGGAGCTCTCATGACCCACGCCCACGACAAGCACGGCACCCCCATCGAGAAAGGGGACGAGGTCCACACCGTCTACGGCGGTGAGCACCACGCCATCATCGTCGAGCGCACCGACGAGGACGCCCACGGCCGCCCCCACATCATCGGCAAGACCGCCGTCCGCGTCCCCGCCGCCACCACCCACGTCGTCAAGAAGGCCGACAAGAAAGGACACAAAGCATGAGTACTCCGCAGTACGGCTGTGAAGTCGGACCCCAGGGCCCCCAGCAAGACATGGCCGCCATCGATCACATCGCCGGCGGCGACGCCCAGGACCGATCAGCGTCCCCGGCCACCTTCACCGGCGGCACCACCGGCGCCGGCCTCGGCGGCCAGGCCATCCCCGCCGACCGCGAGATGGGCGAGCGCATCGGCTTCTGATGGACCAGATCGACTATCGCGCCCATCCCTCCCACGGCGGCGAGACCGTCCCCAGCGGCGTCGACAGCCGGGATGTCCCCAACGCCCCGCCGGCGGCCGCCGTGCCCCCGCCGCCCGATCGTGGCATCCAGTCCTACGATCTGCCCTCCGAGCCCGCCCACTACAACCAGATGGGCCTCGGCCTGGAGATCCCCACCCCCGGCTGGAGCCGGGATCTCTATGCCGTCACCAACCCCGACGTGAATCCCCGAGGCCGGCGATGAGCGTCGACGAGCAGTATCTCCGCCGCCAGGAGGATGCCGTCCTCAAGACCATCCTCACCCGCTGCGAGCGGGCCGATCTCCCCGCCTTCCCCACCGAGACCGCCCAGGAGCTGCTCCAGACCGCCCGCACCATCCGCCGCATCCTCGACGAGCGCGCCGGCCGCCTCCCCCATCCCGACGGCCGCCGCTCCCTTCCCCTGGTGTCCCCATGACGAACGACACGAACGACACGAACCGGGGCCCACAAGAGACCCCGCTACAAGAACGTGAATACTCCGCCGAGGACCGCCAGGCCATGGCGGAGCAGGGCAAAGCCCTGCCCGACGGCTCCTTCCCCATCGCCGATCGCGAGGATCTCCACAACGCCATCATGGATGTCGGCCGCGCCCGGGACGAGCAGCAGGCGAAGACGCACATTCTCGCCCGTGCCAAGGCCCTGGGAGCGACCGACATGATCCCCCGTGAGTGGCTCGGCGAGGGGCGGCCCGCGGCCGTGACGGAATCCCTCCGTGAGGCCACCGATCTCCTCGAGGCCACCGTCTCTCCCGACGGCAAGCACGTCGTCGAGGTCACCCTCATCCGCGCCGGCACCTCCAAGAACGGCAACGCCTATGCCCCCGCCGTCCTCCGCGAGGCCGCGCCCCTCTTCGAGGGGGTGCGCGCCTTCGCCGATCATCCCAAGCCCGGCGATCTCCCCGAGCGCTCGGTGCGCGATCTCGTCGGCCACTACCGCCAGGTCCACTTCGACGAGGCCGGCCGCCTCCGCGCCCAGCTCCACCTGGTCCCCGGCAACGACTGGCTCTTCCATCTCCTCCAGGAAGCCGCCCGCTATCCCGATCTCTGCGGCGTCTCCATCGACGCCGACGGCGAAGTGGATGCCCGCAGCCGGCCGCGCACCGTCAAAGCCATTCACCGCGTTTCCTCCGTCGATATCGTGACGCGCCCCGCCGCCGGCGGGACCGTCGAACGCATCCTCCAATCAGACGGGGCCGCCACCCCGGCAGGTGACGGCCCCCAATACCAGAAGGACACAACTTCCATGACTGACGCCACCCCGCAGCAAGAAGCAAACCAGCCGGCGCCCGATCCCGGCCTCGCCTCCCTCGTCGAAGCCCAGGCCGCCGAGCTCCGCCAGGCCCGCGAGGAGCTGGCCCGCGTCCAATCCATCCTCAATCCCGCCCAGGCCCAGCAGCCCGATCCCAACGCGCGCATCTCCCAGCTCGTCGAGCAGCTGCAGCGCGATCGAGACAACGAGCGCGCCCAGCGCGTCGTCCACGCCAAGATCGCCGAGGCGAATCTCCCCGAGCCGGTCAGCAAGAAGCTCCACAAGCGCTTCGCCGATGCCGGCTGGCACGCCGAGCTGATCGAGCAGCTCGACGCGGCGATCACCGACGAGAAGGAAACGCTCGCCGCCCTCACCAGCGCCGGCCAGGTCACCGGCATGGGCGGCTACGAGAAGGCCATCAGCGTCGGCATGTCCGAGTACGACCAGGTCCAGGCCGCCTTCGATGCCCTCTTCGACATCCATGAGTCGGACGCCGCCCGCTCCGTCCCCCGCTTCTCCGGCATCCGCGAGGCCTTCCGCGTCGCCACCGGCGTCGATATCGGCCAGACCGGCGGCGCCGATCGCCCCATCCTCGAAGCCTACAGCTCGGGACTGCGGGCCAAGGTGGCGCGCGGCAACCTGTCGGAGAGTGAAGCCCTCCTTCGCGAGGCCGACGTCACCAACGCCACCTTCAGCTATCTCCTGGGCACGTCCATGAACAAGCGCCTCCTCATGGACTACCAGGCGTGGCCTTCCGAGTGGCAGAAGTTCACGTCGGTGGTCGCCATCAAGGACTTCAAGCAGCAGAACCGGATCCGCCTCGGCGCCTTCGGCTCCCTCTCCACCGTCGCCGAGGATGCCGCCTACACCACGCTCACCCTCTCCGACACCCAGGCCACCTACAGCGCCACCAAGCGGGGCAATCTGGTCCAGGTGACGCGCGAGACCATCATCAACGACGATCTCTACGCCATCAAGCAGATCCCCCAGAAGCTCGCCGTGGCCGCCGCCTTCACCCTGGCCGAGTTCGTCTACAACCTCCTGGCCCCCGCCTTCGGCAACATCTACGACAGCCATCCCCTCTTCGACTCCGTCAACCACGGCAACACCGGCGTCGTCGCCGCCAACCTCGGCACCGCCAACAGTGGTGCGGCCCTTAGCTCCTCGGCGCTGCAGACCGCCGTCGTCAAGATGCGCAAGCAGACCAACATGGCGGGCAAGCCCATCGGCCTCAAGCCGCGCTACCTCCTGGTCCCCCCGGATCTCGAGTTCACCGCCATGACCATCCTCAAGTCGGCGGGTCTGCCCGGCGGCAACAACAACGACATCAACCCCATGATGGGCTACGCCGAGCCGATCGTCTCGCCGCAGCTCAATAACCTCTCGTCGGGCCCCGCCTCCACCACCGTCTGGATCGCCATCGCCGATCCGCGGGTCATCGACACCGTCGAGGTCGGCTTCGTCGGCGGCCAGGCCAACCCCGTCCTGCTCATCCAGGACATGCCGCTCTACGGCCTCAACTTCTCCCAGGACACCATCTCCTACAAGGTCCGCCACGAGTACGGCGGCGCCGTCGTCGACTACCGCGGCTTCTACCTCGGCAACAACTGATCCCGAACTGCATACCACCAGGGCTGTCTCGGTTGTCTCTCCTGGCCGAGCGCCCGCCCCTTGATCACTGCCGGCGGTCGGTCCTTGCAGGCCGATCGCCGGCCCCTCCCCTCTACCCGTAGGGACGGGGACCCGTCCCCGTCCGAGCCCGGAGGCGCCACCGCCATGCCACCCAAGAAAACCTTCCGCGCCGAGCTCCACTGCATGGGCTGCTCCGCCCGCTCCCGGGCCGAGCTCGACTCCCTCGCCTCCCCACCCCTCTGCCCCAACTGCGAGAAGGACATGTGCGTCGTCGTCCGCGTCAAGGCCACCACCGAGCCGCGGCTCGAGCACCGCGTCATGCCCGGTGACGAGGAGCTCCGCCGCGCCTGGCGCCCCAAAGACAGGAGGCGGCCGGCATGACCCTCGACGAGCTCCTCGAAAAGATCTTCCTCATCGGCACCATCTGGGTCACCGCCCTCATCATCACCCTCATCCTCATCACCGTCATCAGCGGTGTCCCCATTCGGTAGGGACAGGGCCCCGTCCCTGTCCGCATAGGAGTGACCATGCGCACCACGCTCGACGCCGTCTCCATCAACGATCAGGACAAAGGCAGTCTCCCCGTCAGCCTCTACGGCCCCGATGGCGTCACCACCATCGGCCAGTGGAACGGCGGCCTCTTCATCTACCGCAATCCCGTCACCGCCACCCTCCAGGCCTCCGCCGCCCAGACCGCCGGCGGCTCCTCCGCCGCCTACGGCTGCGGCAACCTCGACGAGCTCCTCCTCTTCCTCAACGTCACCGCCGCCTCCGGCACCACCCCGCAGCTCAACGTCTTCGTCGATACCTCCGACGACGGCGGCACCACCTGGTACCAGCTGGCCCAGCTCGGCCCCGCCAACATCACCGCCGCCGGCCAGTACACCCTGGCCCTCGGCCTCGGATCGACCGCCGGCCCCTTCGGCAACACCATCCGCATCCGCTGGACCGTCGCCGGCACCACGCCCTCCTTCACGTTTGCGGTGAAGGCGGTGGGCAAGTGAGCGGATCCGCCAACTACCTCATCACCCCGCCCGGCTGGGACGACGGCTACCAGGCCGCCAAGGCCAACGCCGGCACCGCCCCCATGAACATCGCCGTCTTCGGCGATTCCATCGCCGCCGGCGTCAACTCCTCCAACGCCGTCGCCTTCCCCGAGCAGATCCAGCGGCTCCTGGTCGCCCGCCACGGCCTCTGGGGCGACTACTGGCCCGGCGTCTTCGGCTGGTCCCAGGCGGTCAACGGCCGCGGCTGGTCCGGCGCCCAGAACGGCGCCACCCTGACCACCTACTCCGGCGAGGGCTACGGCCCCTGGTGGTACTCCTCCTCCACCGCCAGCAACGCCTCCCAGACCTTCACCACCCCCTACGCCTGCACCGCCTTCGACATCCTCTACTGGGATTCCTTCGCCGCCAACGGGTCCACCTGGCAGTATTCCCTCGACGGCGGGGCCACCGTCACCGTCACCAACACGGCGTCCAGCACCATCAAGCGGATCTCCTTCTCCGGGCTGGCCCTCGGCATCCACACCTTCGCCTGGGGCTGGCAGTCCGCCAATGCCACCGCCGCCATCATGGGCGCCGCCACCTACGCGGGGAGCGGCGGCGCCGGCACCGGCGGCACCGGGGTCGCCACCATCCGCTACGGCGCCTCCGGCACCGCCCTCTACGACTTCCGCGCCAATCCCACCACCCTCCAGGCGGCCAGAAACCCCCACCAGGCCGCCGCCGATCTCGCCATCCTGGAGCTCGTCACCAACGACATCAACGGCAACAACGCCCTCGCCACCGTCGAGCAGAGCCTCTACGAGATCTGCAAGGCGCTCCGCGCCGACAACCCCAACTGCTCCTTCCTCTTCGTCATTCCCTCCTACCCCGACACCACCCTCGACGACTGCAAGCACGCCTTCGCCAACTCGCGGACCGCCTACCAGTGGCACGACGTCCTCTACCGCGCCGCCCTCCGCTTCGATGGGGCGCTGGCCGATATCCACCGCAAGTGGGGCGGCCAGGGCCACGCCCTCGGCTTCCAGTCCTCCTCCGATCTCCATCCCCTCACCGCCGGCCAGAACGACATCGCCGGTCTCCTGCTCCCGCTCTTCTGATCCATGCCGACCATCGGGACCGACTGTCATCTCATCCTCGACGGCCAGGGCTATCTCATCGAGCCCAACTCCTACACCCTGGCCCGGCCCCGCGTGCGGAGAGCGGAGCACACCCGCACCGCGGCCAGTGGCAGCACCGGCGCCGGGGAGCGTTACCTCGACATGGGACCGGGCAAACGGGAATGGTCGTTCGTCGTCGTCGCCTTCCAGGCCATGCGCGACTTCACCGGCAACCTGGTCAGCGCCACCGGGCAGCAGTACCGCGATGCCCTCCACACCAGCTACCAGAAGGTCGCCACCGTCCTCGCCTTCACCGATCCCCAGGGCGCGGCCTGGTCCGTCCACTTCGACGAGCTCACCGAGACCATCGCCGATGTCCGCGCCGCCGGCGACGGCGAGCTCCAGTACTTCCTCCACGTCCTCCTGGTGGAGGCCTAGATGAGCCCCGGCAGCAAGCGCCCGAGTGATCACGTAGGGACGCGGCCCTGTCCGCGTCCGGGAGGCGCCTAGATGAGCATCGATCCCTGGAACGACGACGCGCTGCGCGCCGACAGCCGCAAGAAGCGCTCTTCCAGCTCGGCCGGCGCCGGCAGCGGCACCCCCATCCTCGGCACCCTCTTCCCGCCCGGCGCCGCCCCCACCAAGAGCAAACGCCACAAAGTCCCCAAGGGCAAGAGCCACAAAGGGCACATCTCCGTCTCCCACGGCGGCAAGACCCGCAAAGCCCACAAGGCGAAGACGCCCAAGGGGCCCAAAGAGCTCTTCGTCCTCAATCCCACCCCCCACAACTCCACCTGGCAAAACAAGCACATCGCCGATCCTCCCCTGCCCCCCGCCGTCAGCCGCGCCTTCGGCGACACCAAGCACTGATGTAGCGACAGGCCCCCGTGCCTGTCCGGAAAGGACCGATCGTGAATCAGACCCTCATCTTCGGCATCGCGCTCGTCCCCGCCATCGTCGGCCTCACCGAGGTCACCAAGCAGCTCGGGCTCTCCTCCCGCTTCGCCCCCGCCATGGCCGTCGCCTTCGGCATCCTGGGCTCCCTGGCCCAGCTCTACGGCGGCCATGTCACCTGGATGCCCGCCGTCGTCACCGGCATCGCCCTCGGCCTCTCGGCGAGTGGCCTCTACTCCGGCGCGCGCACCCTCGCCAGCAGCGATACCGGCGTCGGCGCCACCCTCCGTGAGTTCGTCCCGGCCACCGGCCCGGTCACACCGGCTCCGGTCACGCCGGTCCCCGCCATGCCGGCGGTCCCCGCCAGACCCGTCCCCGTGACCCCGACAACGCCCTCTGCCACCCTTGTCCCCGTCTCAACGACGTCCAGCACCCATGACGCGCCCCCGCTGCCCCTGACGGCCCCCACGGACGAGACGAACGGCCCGCAGGGCGCGTAGCTTCATGCCGCTCACGCCCCGCAACATCGCCCACATCCAGGCCAAGCTCGCCACCATCTGGGAAGGCCGCACCCAGCCCGTCGTCTTCACCCTCCGCCAGGCCGGAGGCGGCACCACCACCCTGACCGTCAACGCCCTCTGGCATCCCAACGCCGATCTCGATCCCGCCTATGCCGATCCCCAGGGCCATGCCCCCGGCGCCGACGTCCTCTGCATGGTCGCGGGCACCGACATGACCCTCCAGCAGATCCGGAGCGCGCTCTACGCCGCGCCCCAGTCCCTCCTCGCCAATGAGCCGGCCACCCGCTATCTCATCACGTCCCTCACCCCCCGCGGCACCATGGCCGGCGGTGACCGCTACGTGCTCACCCTCACGAGGCAACGATGAACCGCAGCCACATCCACATCCCGGCGTCCCTCGGCGACCGCATGGCCGATCGCGTGGCCGCCATCCTCGGCTCCTGGCGCGGCCTGGGCGTCATGACGCTCTTCATCCTGGTCTGGATCTCCCTCAACGTCAGCGCCCTCGTCCGCCACTGGGACCCCTATCCCTTCATCCTCCTCAACCTGGTCTTCTCCACCCAGGCCTTCTACGCCGCCCCCATCATCCTCATGTCCCAGAACCGCGCCGCCGCCCGCGATCACGCCCGCGACGAGCTCGAAGCCGAGGAGGTCAGTCTCCTCCTCCACATCAACCGCCAGCAGACCGCCATCCTCGAAAAGCTCGATCCCGACAAGCCCGTCCCCCACACCTTCACCCGGACCGGCAGCGCCATGGCGGGCCGCCTCGAGGACTACCAGGCGCCGGCCATCCCGGGCGCGCTGACACCCAGCACCATGCCCGCCGAGGAAGCCTGATGGCGGGCGACCAGAAGGCCATCGATCGCCTCCGGAAACTGGCCGAGAAAGCCCAGGACGACCCGGAGATCGCCGAGAAACTCCGCAAACGGCTGCACACGCACCTGAATAAGCAGGGCAAGCCCGATCCCACCAAGACGCGCTACATCCCCGTCAAAAAGATCCCCAAGGAGGAGCTCTAGTGTTCCACCAGCTCTCGACCGATCTGCGCGCCGGCGGAACCCGCCTCAAAGCCCATCTGAAGAAACACTGGCAGCATCACCTGGCCCTCTGGGGGACGCTGGGTGCCATCCTGGCCCTCACCCTGGGCGGCACCGCCACCGTCCTGGCCCGCGGCGGCTACCACTTCGGCCGGCTCCCCCGCCCCATCAAGGTCTCTCCCATCAACGGCGGTGCTCTCCCGCCCCACTTCTCCCTGGTCCGCTATATCGTCCGCATCCACAACCAGGGCACCAGCTCCTCCTGCGTCGCCCAGACCCTCGCCACCATCGAGGAGATCACCCAGCGCGAGCGCCGCCACTGGCGCAAGTTCTCCCCCGGCTACATCTACGACCAGATCAACGGCGGCCGCGACGCCGGCGCCACCTACAACGACGCCTTCCGCGTCCTGGTCACCCAGGGCGATGCCCCCTTGCGCTACTTCCCCCATGACGGCCGGGACTACTGGGCCCCCGTCACCCCCTGGGCCGTCCGCCACGCCCGCCCTTACCGCTTCGCCCGCTGGCGCTCCATCCTCCCCGCCGATCGCTACACCATCCAGTACGAGATCAGCCACGGCCGCCCCGTCGCCCTCGCCCTCCCGGTCTACTCCAGCTTCTACAACCTCTGGGACGATCGCTCCATCCCCACCGTCTGGTCGGCGGCCGGCTCCTTCTACTTCTGGCACTCCATCACCCTGGTCGGCTACGACCGGATCGGCGTCATCGCCCTCAACTCCTGGGGTCCCGCCTACGGCCGGCGCGGGCTCGTCCGGCTGGCCTGGCCCTATGTCGAGCGCTCCACCGATGCCGTGGCCGTCAGCGCCCCCATCCATCCCCGGAGCACCCGGCGATGAGCGACGCCCAGATCCTCTTCCTCATCGTCACCGCCATCGGCCTCACCATCCTCTTCCTGGCCGCCGATCCCACCATTGACTAGCTGCCATGACCCTGACACTCACCACCGTCACCAGTAACATCCGCACCGATCTCGACGACCTCAATGCCGCCAGCTACCGCTGGGTGGACGCCACCATCCAGCGCGAGATCGACCGCGCCGTCGATCGCTACTCCCTGGTCGCCCCGTTGCTCCAATTGCAACAAATGGCAACGACCGCGTACTCCAAGCTCTACGCCTCGCCTTCCGGCGCCTGGTTCATCGATCGCGTCGAGTATCCCCTCGGCAAGTGGCCCAAGAGCTTCCAGCCCTTCAAGGAGCGGACATCACCCCTCCTCCAGAACCCCACGGCGGCCACCGGCCTGCCCACCCTGGCGGCCGGGAGTGGGGGCGGCCAGGGCGCCGGCACCTATCTCTACGCCTACACCTTCACCTGTCCCGGCGGCGGGGAGACGCTCCCCAGTCCCACCACGTCCATCGTCCTCACCGCCGGCCAGTCCGTCCTCCTCTCCTCCGTCCCCACCGGTCCCTACGGGGTCACCGGCCGCAACATCTATCGCTCCAAGGCCGCCGGCGCCACCCTCTATCTCGCCGGCTCCCTCCCCGACAACGTCACCAGCTCCTACACCGATGCCGCCGCCGATAGCGCCCTCACCCAGGTCGCCCCCTCCAGCAACAGCACCCAGAACATCCCGCAGTTCGAGATCCAGCTCTCTCCCTACTTCACCCCCCAGGACGCCGCCGGCACCATCGAGGTCACCTTCGCCTCCAAGCACACCCTCGATACCAACGGCACCACCATCCCCGAGGAGCACTGGGACGTCATCCATCTCGGGGCCGAGGCCTACCTCTGTACGCAGTACCTCGGCAATGTCAATGACAACTTCGAGTGGGTCGACGGCCAGTTCCGTGACCGAGTGGACGACACCAAGTCCGCCCTCGCCTGGCAGACCCTCGAGAAGGAGCTGACCCAGCGCTTCGCCGACCGCCTCAAAGAGATCGAAGCCCAGGACAACGTCACCATCTCCAACGTCTCCCGCTGGGGCGACAAACCCTACCGCTGGGACCGCCTCTAGACTGATTGCAGAAGCCTGGCGAGGTAGGGACTGTACCTCCGTGTCTGTCCTCCTGGAGGCCAATCTCCCCTCCACATCGCTACTGGGCGCCACAATCCTCGAACCCCGGGCCATCCCGCATCTGTCCCGAGAGGGCTTGGCGCCCAGCGACTGTCCTGTCCCGAGGATGGTGGCGGGGCGGACAGAGACGGAGCTACAGTCCCTACTGATCGTGGCGGGGCACGACGTGCCGGGTTTGCCGCACGGACCGCAAGCATGATGAAACCGGGTGTAGGGTCACGAAAGGTCTCGGCCGGATGGCTATACTCTCAGACGGAAAGGAGACAGGCCTGGTGCCAGAGATTCCACGTATCGACCGGAGACGGATGCTGCAGGCGCTGCTGGGGGCGGCAACCGTGCCGCTGCTGGACCCGCCGCTCGCCGCGGCGCGGACAGCGTCCTCGTCTGCCCCGTCACGGCCGGTGGTCTTTCCCTGGCTGTCGCGCCACGATTCCGCCGGCCTGGCCTCGCTGACCCGGCATGGGGCGCAGATGACGGCGCTCAGCCCCAGCTGGTTCGACATGGGGCCCGACCTGACCATCGGCGGGAGCGTCGAGCCCGAGGTGCTGTCCATCGCGCGCCAGCACAACCTCGCACTGCACCCGATCATCCAGAATCGCGCCTTCGACCCCAAGGTGGCCGCGCATATCCTGGCCACGCCCTCCAGCCGGGCCAGAGCGGCCGGGGCGATCGCGACGCTGGTCCTCGGACATGACTTTGCCGGCATCAACCTCGATTTCGAGGGCACCTTCGGAGCCAGCCGTGACGCCTACTCCGATTTCGTGACGCGGCTGGCGGATCGGCTCCGGCCGGCCGGTAAATGGGTCACGGTCGATGTCGTGCCCCAGACCAGGCCGCTCTCCTCCTACGCGGTGACCTCCTGGGCCGCTCCTTTTGACTTCACGGCGCTGGGACAGGCCTGTAACGCCGTCATCCTTATGGCTTACGCCTATTCCGGCAGGAGCCCGGGACCGATCTCACCGCTCTGGTGGGTCAAGCAGGTCATCGCCCACGCCAGGACGCAGGTGCCGGCCCGTTCTCTGGTGGTCGGCCTGCCCTTCTACGGCCTGCACTGGATCACAAATGGCGGGAAGACGACCATGACCGACCTGACGCAGGACGCGGCGCTGAGACTGCTGGCGCAATCGGGGGCTGTTCTGCAGCGGCCGCCGCGCGACGCGACGCCCAGCTTCAGCTGGCAGGACGCGCAAGGGCAGCACGTGGTCCACTTCGAAGATCAACAGAGCCTGACGGCCAAGCTCTGTCTGGTGCGTGCCGAGAGGATCAAGGGCGTCGCTTTCTGGCGGCTCGGCCGGGAGGCGACGTCCCAATGGTCGGCGATCAGCGGCTGGAGCGACAGCTGGGTCTGACGAGCAGCGTCGAGAGGAGGAGAGTGATGCGCTATGTCATTCGCGAACGCTTCTTTCACCTGGGTGAGGATTCGGACATCACCGACGAGTCCGGGAATCCTGCCTATCACGTCGATGGGAAGGTGCTGAGCCTGCACAATACGCTGGTCCTGCGCGATCCGAGCGGGGCGGAGGTGGCCCAGGTGCAGCGCAAGCTGCTGTCACTCGTGCCGACCTACCAGATCACGGTCAACGGCCAGGAGGCCGCCGAGGTCCGCAAGCGCTTCTTGACCCCCTTCGGTGACCGCTTCACCATCGACGTGCCCGGTCCCGATGACCTCGAGATGGACGGCGACCTCCTCGAGCACGAGTACACGATCAAACAGGGAGGGCAGACGGTGGCCACCGTCTCCAAGCGCTGGTTCAGCATGACCGCCACCTATGGGGTGGACATCGCGCCGGGACAGAACGACCTGGTGATCCTGGCCAGTGTGCTGACCCTCGATCTGGCGGAGGATCAGGAACAGGAGAACCGTCAGTAGCCGGTGGATGGTCACGTCTGAACCGGGCTCGTCGGTGCCCATCGCCATCAAGTTAACGCTGGGCCTCTGACGTCGGAACCGTAGGGCGGGGACCGCGCAGCGCAGCGGAGCAGTGTCCCGCCGCCCTTTCCCTCGTGTCCCAGAATTTGATCGTCTTCCCCGCTCGGACCGAAGGCGGCGACCCACTGCCGGTGCGGGCGA
>Ga0209810_1000561_pt1 | contig 78647 bp, 100 predicted proteins | sample Coa_R1_7_FD_187159 | JGI IMG/M metagenome (GOLD analysis project Ga0209810, IMG submission 187159) | Surface soil microbial communities from Centralia Pennsylvania, which are recovering from an underground coalmine fire - Coalmine... | ecosystem: Environmental > Terrestrial > Soil >...
TGACGTTGGCGTGCGTTTAGGGGCATGGATGCGGCTTTGCCGGAGTCACGGTTCCGCACCGCACCAGCTCTCATTGATGGTTCATCCTGAACATGCTGACCTTGCCGAACCGTTACTGCGCTTCGGCATTCAGCGCCTGCAACAGGAAAGCGCACAGCCGATTCTCTGTCATGTGCGTGAGTACGAGTCTTCTGTAATCGCCGCTCTGCGCAATAGTGGATTTGAGCAGACCACCACGCGGGTTCTGCTCGTGCGCCACATGGCCCTGCTGGCTATGCGACCGCGCACAGTCCCCTCACTGGAACAACGAGTGGCCTATGGCGTCAAGGGCCTGGGGACGGTCAATGCGCGCCAGACTATGAGGTGATAGAACTGCCTATGCAAAACGTGATCACTGACGATCTGGAGGCTCTGCTGGCGGCTCTTCCGCCAGATATCCACGATGCAGTCAACCGCCTGGAAAACCGGGGCGAACTGCTGGAGATCGTAATGGACCTCGGGCGTTATGCCGAGGGCCGGTTCCCGGAAGGGGAGGTGATCCTGAGTTCTCAGCCGATCACCTACGCCGACCTCGAATACGTGGTCGAGCGTATTGGTGAATTCGGCGACGATAACCGCGCCGGGATTGAGCGCACCCTGCATCGTATTAGCGCCCTGCGAAACCGTAAAGGGAAAATTGTGGGTCTGACCTGTCGTATTGGTCGTGCGGTGCTGGGTAGCATCGCCCTGATCCGCGATATCGTCGAGCAGGGTCAATCGATCTTGATACTTGGTCGCCCGGGCGTGGGTAAAACCACCCTGTTGCGTGAAATAGCCCGTGTTCTGGCCGACGAGGCCAATAAACGGGTGGTGGTGGTTGATACATCCAATGAAATCGCGGGTGATGGTGATATTCCTCACCCTGGAATAGGACGCGCGCGCCGCATGCAGGTGGCGCGCACGGCAGAACAGCACGCGGTGATGATCGAAGCGGTCGAAAACCACATGCCGCAGGTCATCGTCATCGACGAAATTGGCACGGAATTGGAAGCGGCAGCCGCTCGCACCATCGCTGAACGCGGCGTGCAACTGGTCGCGACGGCACACGGTAACTCGCTGAGCAACCTGCTGGTCAACCCGACGCTCTCCGATCTGGTGGGCGGCATTCAGACCGTCACGCTGGGCGATGAGGAGGCGAGGCGTCGCCACACGCAAAAGAGTATTCTGGAGCGCAAGGCCCCGCCGACCTTTGACGTGGTGGTAGAGCAGCAGAGCTGGGAAGAGCTGGTCGTCCACCGCGACGTGGCCGATACTGTTGATAACATGCTGCGCGGCCAGCCCGTCGTCGCGGAGGAGCGTACCCGCGATGAAGAGACGGGCCGCATCTCCGTGCGCCGCATCTCTTCCGGCGGCATGGAAATCCCCATGTGGGGGACAGGCGGCCTGACGCGCACCGGCCCCGGCAGCTTCGAGCGTGGCGGCAGCGACTGGAATCAGTTTCGCCAGCCAGGACAGAGCCAGCCTGGCTATCGAGGCGGCAGCAACGGCGGGAACGTCGGCGCCGACCGTCTTCGAGGTCGCCACACGGCTCAGACGCAGGTAATGCCCTTTGAAATGGGGACGCGCCCGACCGGCGCGGCTGCCGCTCCCGGCTTGCCCAACGGCAGAGCGAGCATTGCTACCATGAACATGCAAACCATGCTCAGCGAACTGGCCCCGACCGGAACGTCGCCCGCCGATGTCGAGCATCGCTCCCCCATGACGTTGATCTCCGCCGAACGCGCCCCCAACCGGCGCATCCGCGAGAACGGTGAGCAGGAAAACGAGGAGGATGCAGCGTCCATCATCAAGACGCTGCGCATCTACCCCTTCGGCGTGAGCCGCGACCGCCTGGCCGAGGCCGCCCGCCACCTGCGCGTCCCTATCATCGTCACCAATAGCGAGGTCGACGCCGACGCGATTGTGACGCTGAAAAACTATTATCGCCATCAGACGGAGCGGCTGCAACAGGCCGAGCGGGACAATAAGACGATCATCATTCTGAAGAACAACACCATTGCTCAGATGCAGCACGCTCTCGCCCACATCTTCGACATCCCTTCCACCGATGCCGTCGATGAGGATGAGGTCGGCGGCGATGACAATGGCGGTGGCGATCCTGGCCCCGGCTCTGATGACGAAACCATGCGTGCCCTGCTTGAGACCGAGGATGTCATCCATCAGGTACTCAACAAGGGGCTGACGACGGCGGAACTGGCCCCGGCCAACGCCTACATCCGCCGCTTGCAGCACCAGATGGCCACCCGCTACAACCTGATCTCGCGCAGTCGCGGCAAAGAGCCAAACCGTCGCGTCAAGCTCTTCCGCGCCCGCGATTAATCCTGTATACAGGCGAGGGCAAGCAAACGACGAGCAGCTACGATCTGCTCGTCGTTTGCTTGCCCTCGCCTTCCTTATACCCTGCGCAGCCTTGTCAAAGAGGCTGCCACGCCGTTGAGTGCTAAGCCTGCCGCGATCAGCCCCAGCACCAGACGAGGGTTGAGCAGCGACAGCAACAGCCCGAAGCAGGCCGCGCCCAGCGGCTCTGCGCCATATGAAAGGAAGCGGAAGGCGCTATTGACGCGGCCCTGTAAGTGATCTGGCGAGACCGAGAGCCGGTACGACACCAGCGTGACGCCATAGGCAGGCCAGATGAAGCCGATCAGACCAACGCCCGCGATGAGTAACAGAGGCGAAGGTGCCAGAGCCAGAGCAACGAGGGCCAGAGTCCATCCGGCAATCGAGGCAAGGATGACCTGCCCGAAACGCAGATGCGCCCGCATCCATGTTGCAACGAAGCCGCCCAGCACGCCGCCAACGCCGCCAGCCGCCAGGACGATGCCCAGCACCTGCACGCTGATATGCAATGTCCCTTGCGCCAGCACAATCACCGCCAGCGTGACAGGACTCAGCAGGAAATTGCCGTTCATGGTCAGGATAGCCATAATCCGCAGCAGCGGCTGCTGCCAGAGGAAACGCAGCCCTTCGCCGATCTCTTTGCGCAGTGAGCGCCGCTCTTGCGTCCGCTCTCTCTGAAACGAGACTTTCATGAAGCGCAGAGTGATTACCGAAACCAGGTAGGACACACTGTCCACCGCGTAAGCCAGATTTGCGCCAACGGCAATGCTCGCTGCGAGGCCGATGATGAATCCTCCCAGACTCGGCCCCAGTAGTTGCCCCACGTATTCCGTCGTTGTGTCCATAGCGTATGCTCGCGGCAGATGTTCCTGCGCAACTACCTGCGGCAAGGCCGCGATCTGCCCGATGCTGAAGAAGACATAGGCGGTCCCTTCGACGAAGGCCACAATGTAGAGCTGCACAAGCGTCAGATGCCCTGACACAAAGGCAAGCGGCACCGACCCCAGGGCAATCCAGCGGATCAGGTCGCAGGAAATCATCGTCTTCTTGCGGTCCCACCGATCGAGCAAGGCGCCAGCGGGCAGGCTAAAAAGCAGGTAAGGCAGCTGCCGCACAGCCGTAAGCAGCCCGGCCTGCGCGGGTGAGCGCGTCACAGCCAGTACCAGCAGCGGCAGCGCAAGCAGGGAGATATTTGTGCCAAGCACAGACACCGTCTGCCCGCTCCACAACAAAAGGAAGTCCCCGTTGCGCCACAATGAGCGAGGACGTGTCCGCTGTTTCTCTGTAGAATCGATAGAATTCATGAAATGAAATGCTTCTCCCTTCAGGAATACCAACGAACAATGGGTAAAGGCCAGTGAAGAGGGAGGTGAGCGAGCATGAGAAATAGCACCAGTAGAGGCTGGCGCGCTGAAGAGACTCTGCCGGTATGGAGTATGAAGCGTCCACGACCAGAAGATGCTAATACGTCATGAGTCAAAAGAGCGCGTACATGAGCTTTCCTCTGATACCACTGCAAAACATTGCTGTAGATAGCCTTGAGTATGGCACATACGAAGGCAGATCGTCAACTCCCCTTAGCGCGCTCACTCTGGCACCGCCACAACTACCAATACTGAAAAGTGGTAATCCTTCATGACCGTTTTGACGTAAAAGAATAGTGTTGCCCCTGTAGTCGGGGGGCTACAGGGGCAACACCAGATCATTGTCTGTATGCCATAAAAAATCAACTCAACCATGTCATACTTCGCTGCCGCTCAGCATGACACATCGGCACCACTTTTGCGGCAATCTCAAGCTCAGCGTCCTGGTACTCCCCGCTCGGTGGCCTGATCATGCTCGCCTCTACATCCAGGCTTGCGTGCCAGCCCACCAATACGCTATAATCGTCGCATCATCGTTCATGCAATGGGGCATGGCTATTGTGAATTGAGCCGAACTAAACCGAACTGAAGAAAAAAGCGTAGATAGAGACCGTACCACAATGGGCGTGGTCGAGCGAGTCCGACGCCGCCGACGGATGAAAGGAAAGGAATTGGACCACGTCATGCGTTATGTCGAACATGCTACCAGTAATGATGATCCCGGCGCGACTACTGATGCCGCAACCCCTACGGAGACTGCCGATGTGGCAAGCAGCGCGACGGCTAACGGCTCTGGCGAGGCCCACGATGGGCTGGTGAGCCAGCGCGCGGTGACTATTGCCGATATCTGGGAGGCCCATAAGCTGCTGAAGCCCCGGCTGCACCATACTCCCCTGACGCCCTCGCGCACCCTGCAAGAACTGACGGGCGCGGATATTTATTTGAAGGAGGAGAATACGCAGCGCGCCGGTTCCTTCAAGGTGCGCGGCGCGAGTTTCAAACTTTCGCGGCTGAGCGAGCAGGAGTACCGGCGCGGCGTGATTGCCGCCTCGGCTGGCAACCACGCGCAGGGCGTCGCCATTGCCGCCGCGCAGTATCATATCCCCTGCACCATCGTCATGCCGGAGACGGCCCCGCTGGCGAAGGTCACGGCCACGCAGAGCTATGGCGCGAACGTCGTGCTGCACGGCTTCACCTATGACGATGCCTACGAACACTGCCTGCAATTGCAGCGCGAATCGGGTGCGGTCTTCATTCATGCTTTCGATGATCCCGATATCATCGCCGGGCAGGGGACGCTGGGGCTGGAGATGCTGAGCGATCTGCCGGATGCCGACGCGCTGGTCGTTCCCATCGGCGGTGGCGGCCTCATCGCCGGGATCGCTATTGCCGCCCGCGCCCTGCGCCCCAACATCACCATCATTGGCGTGCAGGCCGAGGGCGCTGCCGGTTGTCGCGCTTCGCTGGATGCAGGCACGCTGCAAACGCTGCCTGCCATCACCACCATTGCCGATGGCATCGCCGTCAAACGGCCCGGCGCGCTGACCTTCTCCATCATCTCGCAGCTGGTCGATGATGTCGTGCTGGTCAATGACGAGGCCATTATCGGTGCGGTGCTGCTGCTGATGGAACGCTGCAAGCTGCTGGTGGAGGGCGCGGGCGCCGCTGGCGTGGCGGCTCTGCTGAGCGGCACCATCTCCCTGCGCGGCAAGAAGGTGCTGGTGCCGCTGACCGGCGGCAATATCGATATCAACCTGGTTGGTCGCTTCATCGAACACGGCCTGGCGGCAGCCGGTCGCTACTTCGTTATTCACACAAAGCTAACTGATCGGCCCGGCGAGTTGATGCGCCTGCTCAGCATCATCGCCGAAATGCGCATCAATGTCATCGATGTGCGTCACCAGCGCATTTCCAGCCGCCTGCCCATCATGCAACGTGAAGAGACGCTGACCCTGGAGACGCGCGACCGCGCCCAGTGCGAGCAACTCCTGCACCACCTGCGCGCCGCCGGTTATGTGGTTGAAGAGGCACAACCTTTGTAGCAAGTGAAGCTACCACTATACGAAATTGCTTATATATGTTATAGTGCTAGAAACACCTGAAGATCGAGTATCAGGCGGTTATCAATATGCAGGCGCCGACCTGATGAGAAGGAGCAATTGTGTGAGTCTGTCAATTGATGTTGCGCGCAGAATACTGGAGGCGAGTAAGCAGCGCGCCAGGGAGCTGCGCAGCCCGGTGAGCATCGCCATCGTCGACGCTGGCGGTCACCTGGTTCTCTTTGAACGCATGATGTCCCCCTACGGGTGGGCAACTGGCAATATCAGTATCGCCAAAGCAACGACGGCGGTCATGTTCAACCAGTCGACCGATGCCGTCGCGCAGTGGGGCGCCGGTATTCCCGGCTTTGCCTCCAGCCTGGCGGCCATGACCCAGGGAAAATTCATTATGGCCGCCGGCGGCTGGCCCATTCGCATCAATGGCGCGACCGTTGGCGGCATTGGCGTCAGCGGGGGCAACGCCGCCGGGCGCGATGATGAGATCGCCCGCGCCGGTCTGGCCGCCGTACAGGCGTGGAACGAGGCCAACGCGCCTGCTATTCCCGCTCAGGCGGCATCGTCACAGTTTCAGCCCCCCCAGTCGTCTCCACCGCCGCAGTTCTCGCAACCATCGATTCCCGCCGTTTCTCCGGCAGCCTCTGTCTACCTGCCGCAGCAACCGCAGCCGCAGCCGCCAACCGGGACATCGATGCAGCCAACTCCATCGTATCCCGCGATGCCGCTGCAGAACAACTCTGGCTCCAACCCTCAGCAAAGTTTCCCTCAGCAGAACCTTGCTCCCGATCAGGAAAACCCTTATAATAATGAGATGTCATCATCCAGTCAATACTATGACAATCATTCGGGAGGACAATCATGACACAGGAGCAGAGCCATCGCAGGCGCTCCGCCCGCGCCGACCGTAATCGGCCTGTACTCGTTACCTCTAGCAGAGAGACCGAGAGCGAGACAACGTTAGACGAACCAGAGTTCGAGCAGATAGAGACAGTTGAGGAAAGCGTCGAGGAGACGGCACCCGCACCGGCAAAGACCAGGAGATTACCCGGTTTCTTCTCCACTATTGGCAAAAAGCCAGCAGAGGAGGTACCGGAAGTTGATGTAGCCCAGGCGCGCCTGGCCCGTGCCACGCGCAAAACTGGCCTCGGATCAGGCGCTGCGAAGGCGGCGGAGGTCTCGACCACGCCAACGAAACAGGAAAGGCAGGAGGCAAAACCAAAGCCCGCCCCGGCTCGCACAACGGCCACGCGCCCCGGCGGCTTCAAGACGCGCTACCTGCTGGGCATGGTCATCTACCTGCTGGGCGCCAATTTCATCGGCGTCTTCGAGACCGAGTTTATGACGGCCAATCACCTGAACTACACGCTCACCAGCTTTAACCTTTTTGGCGGCATAGTGGTTATCAGCACCAGTACCATCGTCTTCCTGGCGACACTGATTCTGCTGCTGATCGTCCTGGCAAAATTCGATCTTATTCCGCGCAGCCTGAGTGCGCTGGCCGGGCAACCGGAACCGGCGCGGCGCGGCACCGGTCAGTCGAATAACAGAGGCAAGAGCGCCGGTCAGGAGCCGACCGCCAAAACGCCGCCGCCCACCATGCGCCAGGGCGTCAAAGGCGCAGACGACGATCTCTATGAAGATTATCGCGCCACGCAGCGGTACATGCAGCGGCGCGCTCGTAAACGCTCATAAATTGCTGAGTGGGCAGAAAAAGTCCTAAAGTCCTGGAAAGTCTTGACAGAGCGACGTTTTCTGCCTATACTTGTAACAGGTAAGTACCTGCTACACACGAGCGGGTACGAAAAAGCAGAAAAGAGCAAACACAACAGATGCCTGGCGAACAACGATACAATCAGTACAGCTTTTATTACTGGTTTAGCCCTCCAGCATGATGGTGGGTTCGTTGTGTTGAGCAAAAAATAACCACCAGCATGCTGGAGAAGCAGAGGATCAAACCTCTGCTTTTTTGTTTGCTGAAATCCTGTCACAGGAGACGAAAAGAAAAGAGAGGAACGCAATCATGATTATCACCATTAGCAACGATGCCGACAGTAGCACGCGCGGCGAATTATTGGCCCTGCTCAGCCAGCTTTCCGGCGGTCGCCCGCCGACCTGCACAAAGATCGATGGGCGCGAAGTGATTTGTCTGGAGGGCAGGCAGTATGATGCGCAGGCGGAACATATCCTGCGCCAGCACCGCGCCGTCGCCCGCATCACGCCCATTACTACCCCGTACAAGCTGGTGAGCCGCGCTTTCAAGGCAGAACAAAGTAGCGTCATCGTTGGTGAGGAGCGCGGCATCACGCCCCTGGTCATTGGCGGCGCGAACGCTTCTCCGGTCATCATGGCAGGCCCTTGTGCGGTCGAGAATCGCGACCAGTTGCTTTCAACGGCCAGAGCGGTGAAAGCAGCCGGGGCGCAAATATTGCGCGGGGGCGCATTCAAGCCGCGCACATCCCCTTACCAGTTCCAGGGATTGGGCGTCGAGGGTTTAGAACTGCTGGCCGAGGCGCGAGAACAGACCGGCCTGCCCGTCATTACCGAGGTCATGGAGCCGGACATGGTAGAAACGGTGGCACGCTACGCCGATATTTTGCAGATTGGTAGCCGCAATATGCAGAATTTCCCACTGCTGCTGGCCGCCGGGCGCAACAGCCTGCAGCGGCCTGTCATGCTCAAACGCGGGCTGGCCTCGACGATTGAGGAATGGTTGCTGGCAGCAGAATACATCGTGGCGGCGGGCAACCCCCATGTCATCCTCTGCGAGCGCGGCATTCGCAGCTTCGACCCCCAGACGCGCAACCTGCTCGACCTCTCCTGCGTTCCCCTGCTTCACGAATTGACCCACCTGCCGATTATCGTTGACCCCAGCCATGCCACGGGACGGCGCGAACTCGTTCCCACCATGTCCCGCGCCGCCATCGCCGCCGGAGCAGAAGGCCTCATTCTCGAAGTGCATCCCGAACCCGATAGCGCACTCTGCGATGGGCGTCAATCTATCACCCCCGACCAGTTACAGGGAATCATTCGCGAGGCAAGGCTGCTGGCGCAGATGATGGGCGCGCAAACGGCATTAACCTGGGTGGCATAATAGCAGGAGTGATGCATTGTCGGCAAAATTCGGGAAACTCTGTAATTTCTTCCAGGAGTATGCTATACTCTTTATTATTCTAGCATCACCCGACGAACTGATGGGAGTAAGGCTATGGGTGGACGTGGTGCAGAGAGGATTCATGCATAAGAGGTAAGTCGATGCCAACCCGTATCATTATTGCTGACGACGAAACGATCCAGCGGATGGATCTCAAAGACGTATTGACGAAACAGGGCTACCTGGTGGTGGGGGAGGCCGGCGACGGGCAGAGCGCCGTTAACCTGGCGCGCGAACTTCGTCCCGACCTGGTCATTATGGACATTCGCATGCCCGACATGGATGGCATTACCGCCGCCGAGACACTGACGCAGGAGAAGCTCGCTCCCGTCTTGCTGCTGACGGCCTTTGGCGATCAACCGCTGGTCGAGCGCGCGAAAGAGGCCGGGGTCGTCAATTACATCGTCAAGCCGCTGCGGGAAAGCGAAGTTGCCCCGGCAATCGAAGTGGCGCTGGCTCGTTACAACGAGTTCCGCGCAATGGAGGATAAGGCTCGCACGTTGAGCGAACAGCTGGAGACGCGCAAGGTCGTCGAGCGCGCCAAGGGCCTGCTGATGGAGAAGCAGGGCCTCAGCGAGCAGGAAGCGTTTCGCAAGATACAGAAGGCCAGCATGAACAATCGCAAGTCCATGCGTGAGGTGGCGGAGGCTATTCTCCTGACCAACGAGATGTAAGCCGGAAAGGGAGGCAGCGCAGCCCCCCTTTTCCCTTGTCTAGTAAAGATTCTACCGCTATGTCAGTGAGCGCGGAAACAGGAAACATCGTAATCGTTGTTGGTATTCGTTTTCGCCCGGCGGGGCGTATCTATTACTTTGATCCACAGGGCCAGACCTATACAAACGGGCAATATGTGATCGTCGAGACGGTGCGCGGGATCGAGGCCGGAAGAGTCGTGATCGCCTCAAAGAAGGTCGCCGAAAGCGATCTCAGCGACCCGCTCAAGCCGGTACTGCGCCTGGCAAGCGAAGATGAATTGCGCATGATGCTCTCCTTCAAAAGCAAGGAGAAAGATGCGCTGGTACGTTGTGCCGAGCGTGTGGCCGAACACCGCCTGCCTATGAAACTGGTGGAGGCCGAATATACCTTCGACGGCAGCCGCCTGACCTTTTATTTTACGGCGGATGAGCGCGTCGACTTTCGCGCCCTGGTACGCGACCTGGCGGCCCAGTTTCGCACGCGCATCGAACTGCGACAGATAGGCGCGCGCGATCAGGCCAAGCTGCAAGGGGGGCTGGGGCCGTGTGGCAAAACGCTCTGTTGTAGCTCGTGGATCGCTGATTTTGGCGTCATCTCGATTAAAATGGCAAAGGAGCAGGGGCTGCCGCTCAACCCGGCGAAAATCTCCGGCGTCTGCGGGCGTTTGCTCTGCTGCCTCTCATATGAAAACGAAAATTACATTCAGGCCAAGCAGTCCATGCCGCATATCGGCGCCACGCTCAACACGCCGAGTGGCCCCGGCAAGGTTGTCTCGATCAACGTGCCGAAAAATTCGGTTGAGGTCATGCTGGAAAGCGGCGTTACCATCCAGATACCGGTCAACTATGAGACGGATGGCGGCACAAAGATGAAAGGCTGCAATGCCTGTAGCGTTAAAAACGGGAGCGGCGGTTGCGCCTGCGGGAAAAGCTCCTGCACCTGCGGCAGCAAAAGCGAGGGCGGCGGAGCGTGTGACTGCGGTACCCGGAGTGGTGGTTGCGGCTCCTGTGGTGTCAAACGCAAACCGGGCCAGCAAGCTGACTCTGAGACAGTATAGCAGAGCAAAGCGAAAGAAAAACACAGCGCGCGCAAGAGGCTACACGAAATGCCAGCAATATCTGGCATTTCTGAGCATAAACTATTTTCTCTATCACATTCTCTTTGAGAGGGAGGCAGAGCAGGTATGCCAGAACCCCGGAAACCGAGACCGACGCCATCCCCGCAGGGGCAGGAGATCGATCCCGCCATCCTGGAGGCGTTCCTTGAAGCAGTCAACGACCCGGCGCCCGAGGAAGAGGCAGGCGTGGCTACCAGCCGTATGGAAGCCCTGCGCCTGCTGGCCCGGCAGTTTTCGTTCATTCTCATCCCATTGCTCTTCGCCATTGTCACCTTTTTGCTCACTTTGCTCTTTTTTGCCGTACACCGGAACTCGCCGCCGACCGAACTCCTGGCAATGGGCCTGATCACGCTGGCAGTGGCCATCTTGCAAGGCATGATGCTCTACTATTCTGGCGCCAACAGCGGGCTGTGGTTTATCTGCTTGCTGGTTGGCTTCGTTCTCTTCCCGCCGATCCCCTTCTTCGTGTCCGGGGGCGCAACGGCCAGCGTCATCACGTTCATCGTTATGGCGATCGTCTGCGGAGGCATTATCTGGTTCTGCAAGGCCCTCGTACCGGATGGCTCTGTTGGCATCGTCTACTCCTTTGGCAAATACCAGCGCACCCTTGAGCCGGGCGCGCACTTCCTGCCCCCCTGGGAACGCATGAAGTATGTCGTCGATACACGTGAGACGCAGTGGACATGTCCCGTACAAACCGTTCATATGTCGCCCACCACAGACCTCTCACTGGCGGCAACGGTTTCCTATCAGGTTATCCCTGAAGAGGCTCACCTGGCCGTACTACAGGTCAATAAATGGGAGCAACAATTGCAAGCCCGTTTCCGCACCACCCTGCAAGCCGTTGCGACCGAATTCAGGCCGGAAGATTTCTACCCCTGGCAGCAAAAATCTGCCCCCCCGGCTCGCTCGCAGTCCAGTGATGAGAGGGGCAACAGCTCTACAAAAGGGAAAGCGCCCGTCTGGAGCCGTTTGAACACGCGCCTGTTCCAGTTGATACGCGAGCAGGTCGCTCCCTGGGGCATAGAAATTAACTGGGTAAGCATTCACGACGTGACCCCTTTGCCTGCCGCTACTCAGCCAGCGCCAAAAGGGACAGCAGGAGCGGCGCCGACAAATGCCTCACCATCTTCACGTCCCGGCCCGGCCCCGGCGACTGCCCCCATTCCTGCCAGGCAGAACAGCGCGCCCGCAAAGCCTTCGGCACAACCACAGCCGACCCCAAAAGCAACACCGCCCCCGGCAGCGCCAGCCGGGTCGGCTGTGGCACCCACGAACAACAAGGAGTTTGATACGCTCATTAACTTATACAATGAGATAGGTGTCGGCCACATCACCGACCCGGAGACAATTCGACGCATTGCGAGTCGCTTTGATGATATCGCACAGAATCCCGCGGAAAGCCACGCTTTCCCCTACGATGCGGCACAGGCGGCTCGTACCCTGTACGCCCGCGCTCAGCATTACGAGGAACAGATCAGCGCCAGCGCCGAATTCTCCCCGTTCAACGCGGAGAGAGACGACGAATATGATGAGGATGAGGCCGATAGTACCTATGTCCCTGATGACGATGCCTATGGTGATGCATACGATCCCTACGACGATGAGGATGAGGATGAGGACGAGGACGACGATATTATCGGCGACTTGAGGGGGCGGCCCGAACCAGCTTCATTAGATCAGCCACCGCCCGATGATGACCTCACGGCTGGTGGCTAGTCTACCCCTCCTGCAGCACGTCCTCGAGAGCCTGTTTGAGCTGCCTGTACGTGTTCTCAAGGAAATCAGGCATGACTTTTACCTCGGCAAGGACGGGCATAAAGTTGGTGTCGCCGTTCCAGCGCGGCACGATGTGCAGGTGGACGTGATCGGCGAAACCTGCTCCGGCCACTTTGCCCTGGTTAATGCCCATGTTGAAGCCATCGGGATTCATCGCCTTGCGCAGGGCGCGCAGGGCCAGTTGCGCCTGCGCCATCATTTCGGCCAGCGTTTGCGCGTCAAGCTGTTCGATGGAGCCGACATGCTGGTAGGGTGCTACCATCAGGTGGCCGTTGTTGTAGGGGTAGAGGTTCAGTAACATGTAACAGTGTTCACCGCGATAGAGAAGATAATTCTCCGCGTCACGTTGTTCCGCCGGTTTTGCACAAAAAATGCACTCCTGCGATTGTGCTGTTTTCGGTGTGATATAGTTCATGCGCCAGGGCGCCCAGAGATGTTCCATAGGGATAGTATAGCACACGTGGAGCTACACGTCATCATGGCCTGAAGCTGTCATGGCGGAATCTTCCGGGAGCGGAAGCCACTGCTCTGCCCAGGCGTGGATAGTCTCAACCACCGGTCGCAGGGCGCGCCCCTTCTCCGTCAACTGGTACTCCACTCGCACAGGGATATGCGGGTACACGACACGCTCGATGATGTTCTCAGCCTCAAGCTCACGCAGCCGGTCGCTCAGCACGCGGTCGGACAGCCCTTCCACCGCCGAGGTCAGCTCACAAAAGCGTTTGGGGCCGGTCATGAGCGTATCCAGCAGCAAGCCTGTCCAACGCTTACCCAGCAACTGGATAGCATGCTCATAGCGCGGACACATCCGGTATTCCTGCACCGGCGCAGTCTCTGCTCTCTCTTTTGGCCTCGTTGCCATAATTGCCTGCCATTTCCGGTCATAATCAGACCGCTCTCTAACGAGACGAAGTTACACTCATAGATATATCACTCTAACATTATGTACAGTACAGTATACCATGTTTCTCGCTCTAACGCAAGCGATGTTGCTTACAAAATATTAGCAAATAAGCCTCTGAGCAAAAGGGCGATGCCCATTATCTCACCTCTATTTCACTGTATCCCATCAGAACTCGCAAAACGTCTTCTCATGGCCCTGTAGACAGAACATTTCCGCTATGGTATACTGCCGCCAGAAGTATTTTGTAGAGGTTTTGTATGGCAAAAGTTTTAGATCATCTGATGAAAATTCTGGTGAAAGCGAACCGACAGCATCTGGTCTCGCTTGTCCTGCCGGGCGCGACCTATGTCAGCGAGCTTGCCACTGGATTGGAGATTCAAAGCAGGGCAACCGAACCGGACATATTGTATAATATCATCCGGAAAGACCAGGAAGGTATCCTGCACGTTGAATTTCAACGGCGTCACGATAGCGAGATGGGCAAGCGGGCATGGCAGTACAATTCGGTGACCAGTTTTCTCACGCAGAAACCTGTCTGGACCTCTGTCATGTACTTGATGAAAGATCGTGGCATCGTAGAGCCGCCTTACCGGCACGTCCTGCCCGATGGCACTATCTCGCATGTCTTCTTTTATCAAAACATCAAGCTCTGGGAGTTGCCCAGAGAACTATTCAAAAAGCCGGGACTGGAAGGGCTGCTGCCACTGTCCACGCTCACCAGCGGTGGGGCACAGCGAGCCGTCGTTGAAGAGATGATTGCCGATTTGCAGGCAGCACAGAAGCAAGATTTATTACCACTGGCTTTTGCGTTTGCCGCGCTCGTCTTTGAAAAGACCGATGACCGGGAGTGGCTCAAAAGGAGGTTTGAATTGTTGCACGACATCGTTGAGGAATCCTGGGCGTACCAGGAGATGGTGCGGGAAGCTGCTACAAGAAGTCTCCTGCAAGGCATTGAGCAAGGCATTGAGCAAGGGCTTAAGCAGGGGCTGCAGCAGGGGCTGCAACAGGGGCTGCAACAGGGGCTGCAACAGGGGCTGCAACAGGGTCGCCAGCAAGGTATTCAGGAAAGTATGCGGGAAACTCTGGCCCAGTATGTGGAGTTGCATTTCCCCGCGCTTGTGCCTGTGCTGGAGAAAGAAACCTACACCATTACTGATCCTGAGACGTTGCAGCGCCTGCTCTTTGATCTGTTCAAGGCGCACACAGTAGAGGAGGCCCAGAACCTGATCGAACACGTTCGTGATGAAGGGAAGTAGGCAAGAATAAGTAAGCAAAATATTACAAACCACCTATCATCCCCAGAACCACTGTCATCTTGAGCGCAGCGAAGGATATCTGCCGGGCCTGAGAAGCTAGCCCGTTGTTTGAGATGCTTCGCTGCGCTCAGGATGACAGGTCCGAGGCTCTTCTTCATGGAAGAAAAGTGGGCCGCACAGCGATGTCACTCCTGCCGGTTGGTCATTCGTGGACGGTTTCGCTGTGCCATTCACAGGTGTCGGGGATGGCCTGTTTGAGGGTTTCCGCAAGGGCGTCGAGGTCGGTCACATCGTCGCGGTAGACGGCCCAGGCCTTCGTCTTTTCGCCGGGCGCGCGTGGCTGGCGGTAGACGGTGATGCTGATACGCTTGCCGTTGGGGAAAAATTCCTCTTTGATGCGCGTCAGGTCAGCCCAGGCAATGGAGATCACTTCCCCGTTGCGGCTCCGTTTGACCAGCGCGTCCGCTTCCAGCGCAATGGTGAAGGGGACCGGGGCAATTATGCGCAGGTACAGCACAAAGCCGAGAATAAACAGGATGGCGGCAATCGTGCTACCCACTGCTGAAGCCCCCTGGTGAACGGCGATCAGCACTACCAGCGAGACCAGAATCAGCACTCCGATTATGGTCACGACGCGCTTAAACAGGCTCAAACCCGGACCCACAAATACCCGCGTGGATGTTTGCCCCTGATCTGGTTCTTGATTCTGGCCCTGTGCCAGAGATGATTCCATAGCGATCTCCCACTCTAAACCTGTTCTCTGCTGCTATTGTAGCAACAGGGAGATGACAATGCAAGTAGTCCTCAGACCACCTGTCTCAGGCCACCCGTATCAGGCTACTCGTATCAGGCCACCCGCAAGAGGTGGCCCTACTATACACGAGGTGTTTGTATCCCTTGAGAGGCTATGCGCGTATAGTAGGGCCACCTCTTGCGGGTGGCCTGGGGACACGACAGAGATCGGGTTCCCAGACCGCCTCTTGCGGGTAGCCTGGGGACACGACGGAGATCGGGTTCCCAGACCGCCTCTTGCCGGTGGCCTGGGGACACGATCTCTGTCAGGGCGAAACGAAGACATGCATCCTATCGTACTTTGCTTAGCAACAGCAATATGCTATAATTATGCCGCCGTCTCAATGGGGTCTGTCCTTCATTCAGGCAGGGATGGCACAGGGTGTCTGAACGAACAAAAGGGTACACGTCCTTGTAGCGAGGTAGAGTGGAGAGGGGTGGGCGCCAATCGATGGGCGAGTGAGTGTTTGCGCAATTGCATCGTGAAGAGGAGACGGTGATCGTGGCTACAGAACAGACTGTTGAAACCGAAAACGGAATTTCGGGGGCGCAAAAGGTAGTGGAAGCACGCAGAATAACCGGGCCACTGCTGGCGACACAGGGATATGTCGTTGGCGTTGAGATCAGTGGCAGCGGGTCGCGCCAGTCGGTCGCGCTGGCCGACCTGCAAGGAAATATTTTACAGCGCGTGCGCCGCCCGCTCGATTACATTCCGGATGCCGCTACCGTGCTGACGCTGCTGGATGAGATGCTTAACGAAGTGCTGGCCAGCGTGCGCGAGGGGCGCGCCCCTGGCGGTGGCGGCGGGCGCGTTCTGCGCGTGGGCGTGGCTGTTGGCGGGCTGGTAGACACGCGCACCGGTGTAGTGCAAACACTCCATCACGCACATGGATGGGACTATTTTCCCCTTCAGGACATTTTAGCTGAACGGCTTGATATACCTTGTATAATAGATAACAATGCCAACGCTGCCGCCCTGGCGGAAGCGCAGTATGGCGCGGGAACCTCGGTCGACGGTGGAACTCGTAAAGCGGGCAAAGGGCTACTCTATGTGGGACTGGGGCGTGGAATCGGCGGTGGTCTCGTGCTGGATGGCAAGATTTATCATGGTATCGGTGGCACTGCCGGAGAGATCGGGCATATGCTGGTCAAAGAGAAGGGGCCGAAGTGTTCCTGCGGCGGCTATGGCCATCTGGAAGCCATCGCCTCGGCCCAGGCCATTGTGCGTACCATGATCGGTCTCTCGGTCGAATATCCTGAGACGGAGCAGGCCATTCGCCGGGTCACCGGCGGCAGGGCCGAACGGATCACCGCCGCGCAGGTCTTTTCGCTCGCGGCACAGGGCGATGCCGTAGCGCAGCGCGTGGTAGACGATGTGTGTACCTATCTGGGAATTGCCCTGGCAAATATCGTTCATTTCATTAATCCTGGTATTATTATTCTGGGTGGCCAGGTCGCGCAGGCCGGTGACCTGCTGCTGCTCCCGTTGCAAGAGCGCGTCCGACAACTGTGTATGCCGGGGATCCGGCAATCGGTGCAGATTGTCCAGGGCAAACTTGGGCCGGAGGCCAGTATTACCGGAGCAGTCACGCTTGCCCTGCAGGATCTTTAGGAAATTTATGAGGCAAATTGTGGAAAGCAGCCGCATCATCAGTGACCGCTACCTGCTACAACGCAAGATCAAGCAGGGGCAGATTTGTACTGTCTATCAGGGAACCGATCAACGCCTGCAGCGAAGCGTCGCCATTAAAGTTGTACCCGCAACATACGTCCCTGTCTACAAAGCGGCCATCCGCCTTACCGCACAGTTTTCCCATCCAAATATCGTTGGCCTCTATGACACCGTTTCTGAGGCGGACACCCTCTATCTTATAGAGGAATATATCGCGGGAGACGATTTTGCTACGTTGCTCACCATGCAGCTCACGCCCTACGAGGTGGCAGACCTGGGCAGCCAGTTGTGCCAGGCCCTGCTCTATGCCTATCTGCACCCGCTGCGCCGCGTCTCTCATGGCGATCTCACGCCCGCTTCCGTTATGCGCGACCGCAGAGGGATCGTGCATGTCAATAATTTTGCCTTGCCGTCCGATATTTCCTATTTCACCACGTGGAGTACGCTCGGCGGCCCTGTTGGCGATGCTTCCGTTGTGGCCGACCGCGCTTTGCCCTGGGGCCAGTATAGCGATGGACGGCAGGCTGATGACACTCGTGCCGTCGGTCTGCTGCTCTACCAGTTGCTGACCAGCCGTCCCACCGGCACGCTCGGCGTTGAGCCGCCGCCAGATGGTCGCCTGCGCTTCACCCGCAACACGCCCCCGCAGCTGTGCGAGCTGGTTGCCCGCGCGGTCGCCCGCCAGCACCCGCAGCATATCAACACCGCTGAGGTTCTCTATACCGAGTTGCGCTCCCTGGCCGATGCATTAGAGCCTGTTCCGCCGGTAGAGCTGGTCAGTTCCTACGCGCAGGAACCGGCCAGGCAGTTTCACCCGCGCGCCGCCACCGGAAAGCTGGTTACGCCCCTGCCGACCAGAGAGAATGCGCCGACTGGCCTCGCGGCCTATCAGGACAATCCCAACCCGGCAGGCATCCAGCAGGCCGCACCCACCGTTGCCGACGGTCCGCTCAAGCTGGCAACGGCGCATCCGGCTGCTGTCTACCCGCAGGTGGGAGAGCAACCGGCCACGCGCCGCCTTTCCCTGGGCGCGCTCATCCTCCTCTGCCTGCTTATCTTTGCCCTCTTTTTCATCGTGGGCTACTTCGGCGGTCATCTGCTCTTCCCACAGTAGCGACCGTGTATCAGGATGTCCAGCGTTGCGTGTCCCGTTGGCGGTATTTCGCCATCACTTCTGAGAATGCCCCGTCGAGGTCGATATCGAGGGAGTTTGCCAGCGAGGCCAGGATGAAGAGGATATCGCCCATTTCCCCGGCAACGGCTCTTTCCTGTTCTCCGGCTTTTTTCGGCTTCTCACCGTAGTGGTGATTGATCTCGCGGGCCAGTTCGCCGACCTCTTCCGTTAAGCGGGCCAGGCTGGAGAGCGGAGACCAGTAATGGCTGTGCCACTCATCTTTAATCAGAAAATCCACCTCTTGCTGCATCTCGCGCAGTGTGCGCATCTTGATCCTCCGCTCTCTATACGCCCGCTACCGGCTCATCCATGCCGGATGTCATGTAGGCGCGGACGAGATGGTCGCTGTTCCAGGCGTAGCCGACACGACCCTGGCGATCAACCAGGATCAGGCCGCCTTTGCCCTCCGCCTTCGCGCCGAGAACGGCAATCGCGGCCTCGGCGGCGGCCTGCGCGCTATCGCCGCGCGCCACAAAATCGGCGGCTCGTTTCGCGATCAGCAGGCGTATAAAGTCCTCGCCATGACCGGTACAGGAGATGGCGGCGTTCTCATCGGCGTAGAAGCCGCAGCCCACCAGCGGCGAATCGCCCACGCGGCCCGGATATTTGTTGTGGATGCCGCCGGTAGAGGTGGCCGCTGCCAGGTTGCCATGCATATCCAGAGCAGCCGCGCCCACCGTGCCATGCTTCTCCTCATCGTGCGCCTCCCGCCTTCCGGTCTGTGTCCCCTTTGCCGCCTGACTGACGGAAACCGAACCGATAACGTGGCGCACATAGCGCGGCTCATCCTGTTCGTCCTGCTCTGCTCCCTGCGCGGCCCTCCAGTTATTGCGCTGTCGCTCCGTAATCAGGTCGTCAGGCGCGCAGAGGGCGATGCCCTGTTCCGTCGCGAACGCCTGCGCGCCCCGGCCCACCAGCAGCACGTGTGGGCTTTCCAGCACCCGGCGTGCCAGCGAGATGGGATTCTTGATACACTCCACACTGGCGACCGCGCCGACGTTGAGCGTGTGGCCCTCCATCATTCCGGCATCCATCTCAACCGTCCCGGCAGCGGTCAGCGTCGAGCCGGTTCCGGCATTAAAATTGGGATTGTCTTCCAGCGCCCGCACGGCAGCTTCAACCGCGTCCAGCGCCGTTCCCCCGGCCTGCAACACGCGCCAGCCGATCAGCGCGGCATCCCTGCAACCCTGTTGCCCCGGCTCCAGCCGCTCCCCGGCAATCGTTCCCGCACCACCATGAACAATAATCGCAAACGGCATCTAAGCGTCTCCTTCTGTGATGATATGCCTTATTGTACCACGTCAGACTATGTTATTCGGCCCCCTGTGGATGCGCGCGCAGGGCCAGCCAGAGGCCGATCATGACGACGGTGAGGACAATGACATAGGGAAGCAGGACCCAGAGGCCAAGCTGCTGCGCCAGGTTGCCCGCCAGCCAGGGGAAGAAGGCCACACCTACACTGCCCATGCTGGAAAGGAAACCGATGGCGCTGGCAAGGATGCGGCCCGGCACCAGTTCAGAGGTCAACGAAATGGTGGTGGGGAAGATTGGCCCCAGGCAGAAGCCGGTGAAGCAGAGGCCAACGGCGGAAACCGCTTCCGCAGGCACCAGCCAGACCAGCAACACACCCGCGATGACGCCGAGTAGACATCCCTCGATGAGCCGCTTGCTGCCCACACGCTGCGCCACATGTCCCAGGAAGATACGGCCCAGCGTCAGGCCCAGCCAGTAGCCGCTGACCACCCAGCCGGAGAGCAGCGTCGGCCCGCCACGCGCCTCGGTCAGAAAACTATAGCTCCAGCTACCCAGGCTGACCTCGGTGCCGGTATAGAAAACGAGAAAGAGGGCGGCGATCCAGACGATGCGCAGCCTGAGCGCGTCGAACAGGATATTACTTTGCGCCGGATTTGCCTGCGCGCCTTCCGGCGCCGCGGCGTGCCGGTTCTTGAAGACGAGACCGGCGCCGAGCAGCACGATCAGGCCCATGCCGATCCAGACGTAGTAGACATGGTTCCAGTCCACGCGCAGCGCCAGCAGGCCCGAAGCCACAATCGGACCGAGCAGTGCGCCCGTGCCATAGAAGGCGTGCAGGTAATTGAGCAGCGTGGTATTACGCGGCAGCCCGGCGATGTAGGCATTCAGCCCGGCATCGATTACCGCCGTGCCGAAGCCGAGCGGCATCAGCGCGGCCACGAACACAGGAAAAGGCGGCGCAAGACTGATAGTGAAGAGAGCAAGCAAGAAGATCGCAACCCCCAGCATCAAATACCGACGCGGCCCCAGCTTTGCCACCAGCAGCCCGCTATTGAGCGCGGAGATGAGAAACCCCGCCGTCGCGCTCAGAAAGACCAGGCCAATCGTCCCCTTATTTACGCTATAGTGGAACATCATGCTCGGTAGCAGCACCCCCACTGCTCCATCGTTGGCTCCGGTCAGGATAAAGGCAAAGAAGGAAAGTGCAATTTGCAGGCGCGGGCGCGGCTCGCCGACCGCGTTGGCCTGCTTTTCGTTGGTAAGAGCTTTCATGATTCTCCGCTAATGATAGTTTCCCCTGCCGTGTCATGCTGAGTAGAGATACCTCATGATACAAGCCAGAAGGGCAAAGTTGCAAATAGATTGACAAGATTAGCATTTGCCTGTACCCTGAATATACGATCTGTTGTCGGGGCAATCTCTGTAATCGAGGTTGTCAGCCCCTTGATGCTATGAGGAAACTCGTCATGAGTATGAGCCACAATCAGACAACCGGCGCGACCGGGCCGCTAAGCGGTATACGCATTCTCGATCTCTCACGCCTGCTCCCCGGCGCTTACGCCTCGCAAATGCTGGCCGATTTTGGCGCGGATGTCATCAAAATCGAGGAGCCGGGCAGCGGCGATTATGGTCGCTCGATGCCGCCGCATGGCCCCGGCGGGATGAGCCTCTATTTCCTGGCAATCAACCGCAACAAACGCAGCGTCACGCTGAACCTCAAGACGGCGGGGGGACGCGAGGTCTTCCTGCGCCTGGTGAGCCGGGCCGATGTGGTGCTGGAAAGTTTTCGCCCAGGCGTGCTGGAACGCCTGGGGCTGGGATATGAGCAACTGAAAGAGGTCAATCCCGGCCTGATCTACTGCGCCATCACCGGCTACGGGCAGGACGGCCCCTACCGCCTGCGCGCCGGGCATGATCTCAACTACGCCGGGTACGCCGGGCTGCTGCACTACAATCGCGGCAGCAACGGCGAACCGGCCATGCCGCCGACGCAACTGGGCGACCTGGCGGGCGGTAGCTACATGGCCGTATTCGGCATCCTGACGGCTCTCGTCGGGCGCAATCAGACGGGCGAGGGCCGCATGATCGATGTCTCGATGACCGAGGGCGTGATGTCGCTGCTACCCCTCCTCTCCGCCACCTATCTCAACACCGACCACGCGCCGCAGCCGGGCTACTCTCCTCTCGATGGCGGCCTGCCCTGCTACAATATTTACGAGACCAGAGACGGCAAGCATGTCACGCTGGCCGCGCTCGAATATAAATTCTGGCACACCTTCTGCACGCACATTGGCCATCTCGAACTGCTGCCCTTCCACCTGCCCGCCGGTCCCGAAGAGCGCGAGCAGGCGATGGAGATGCTGCGCGCCATCTTCAAAACGCGCACGCGCGACGAGTGGATAGCCGAACTGGCCGCTATCGACGCCTGTGTCGGCCCCGTCTATACCCTCGACGAGGCGCTCAACGACGAACATGCCCGCGCTCGCGGCGTCAGCGTCACCAGCAGCCCTGACGAGCAGGGCCGCAAATTCCGCACCCTGCGCAGCTTCCCGCGCATCTCCGGCATCGAGGATGAGCAGCGGTACCCGCCGCCGCACCTGGGGGAACACACCGACGAACTGTTGCGCGAAGCGGGCTACAGCGATGAAGAGATTGAGCAATTGAAGGCAGGAGGGGCAATTTGAGTAAACAGCGCCATCCCCGCGTCGAGCAGGCCGAGGACTTGATGCAGCAGTATCTGGACGATCTGCAGGCTATCGTCAACATCGACTCCGGTACCTACACCAGAGTCGGCGTCAATCGCGTCGGCGCGTACCTGCAGGAACGCTTCCAGGCTTGCGGTTTCTCTACCGCCATCGACCGGCAGAGGCAGTACGGCGACCACCTGATCGCCACACACACCGGCAGCGCCCCCGCTGGCCCGCGCCTGCTGCTCATCGGCCACATGGACACCGTCTTTTCTGAGGGCGAGGCGCAGAAGCGGCCCTTCGCCATCAAGCAGCGTAACGGCATGCGTATTGCTACCGGCCCCGGCGTCCTCGACATGAAATCTGGCATTCTCATCGGCCTCTACGGCCTGCGCCTGCTCATCGAGGGGCAGCAGGCCGGTTACCGCCAGGTCACGTTTGTCTGCAACAGTGACGAAGAGGTTGGCTCGCCGAGCAGCAAACCGCTGATCCAGGAGCTGGCGAAAGATGCCGACGCCGTACTTGTGCTGGAGCCTGGCCGAGCGGAAAACACCATCGTCTCCTCGCGCAAAGGCTGCGGGCAGTACCGCGTCGAGGTGCAAGGCCTCTCCGCCCATGCCGGAGTCGAGCCGCAGAAGGGCCGCAACGCCATTCTGGAACTCTCCTATCAGGTACAGAGGATGCAGGCTATCAACGGCACTATCCCCGGAGCGACGCTCAACGTCGGCATCATTCGCGGCGGCGAGCGCACCAACGTCGTCCCCGACTACGCCTACTTCGAGATGGACGCCCGCGTCAGCAGTATGGAAAGTATTGCAGCTTTAGAAGCGGCTATCCAGAAAGCGGCCTCGAAAACCGTCCTGTCAGGCACAAAAATCGTTGTGAGCGGCGGCTTCATCTGCCAGCCTTTCGAGCGTAACGCGGCCAACGCCCGGCTCGTGCAACTGGCGCAGGCGGCGGGCAAAGAGCTGGGCATGAACATCCAGGATGTGGGTAGCGGCGGCGCCTCAGACGCCAACACCAGCGCGGCTATGGGTATTCCCACCCTCGATGGCCTCGGCGCGGGCGGCGGCCTCGCCCACAACCCGGACGAATACATCGAACTCGACTACCTGCCCGAACGCATTGCCTTGCTGGCCGGGCTGGTTGAGCAGATCGGGGAGCATGCTGGATAGCAGGGAGAATCATCAACGAGGGTACATCAAATGAAATCTGGCAAACAGCGTATTTCCGGGCTGCCAACGAACGATGTTACGGAACTGGGGGCCTATGCGCAACGATTGCAATTAGAGGCGGAGGCGCGGGGCGAGAGGCTGCCGCCGCCGGTTCGCCTGCAGATCGGCGAGCCGGACTTCCGCACGCCGGAGCATATCCGGCTCGCCGCCATCGAGTCCATTCAGAACGAGCCGCAGACATATGGCCCGGCGGCCGGCTGGCCCTGGCTGCGCGCCTTGCTGGCGGAGAAGGTCGGGCGCGTCGATGGCTATCGCGTCGAGCCGGAGAATACCGCCATCGGCATGGGCGGCACCGGGGCAATTATGGCGACGCTCACGGCTACTGTGAGCGAAGGCGATGAAGTCCTCTTCCCCGATCCCGCCTGGCCTCACTATCGCATGCAACTTGCCTGCTGCGGCGCAACCGGCGTCCCCTACGCGCTTGACCCGCGCAACGACTGGCTGCCCGACGTGGCGCAGCTGGAGCGACTGGTAACGCCGCGCACGCGCCTGTTAATCATCAACACGCCTGGTAACCCGACCGGGGCCGTCTTCCCCGCCTCGCTCGTCGCCGACCTGCTGGCCTTCGCCCGCCGTCACAACCTCTACCTGCTCTCGGATGAGTGCTACGATGAGATTCTCTTCGAGGGGACGCATGTCAGCCCGGCCACCATGCTCAGCCGCGCCGAGTTCGAGCAGGGGCGCGTGATCTGCGTCTATACCTTCTCCAAAAGCTACGCCATGACCGGCTGGCGCATTGGCTATGTGGTGAGCGGCACCGAACTCATCCAGACCATTACCCGCGCGCTGGACGCCAGCAATACGAATATCAGCACGCCGGTGCAGCGCGCTGCTGCGGCAGCCTTGAGCGGGCCGCAGGACTGTGTCGGGGAGATGCGCGCCGCCTATCGCCGTCGCCGCGACCTGGCTGTGAAGCTGCTCAAGGAACACGACCGCTATCTCTACACGCCGCACGGCGCGTTTTACATCCTGGTCGATGTCAGCCATCCCCATGGGGAGCCGCGTCCGGCCCGGCAATTTTCCTTCGATTTGCTGCGCGAACGCAACGTCTGCGTCGCCTCCGGTAACAACTTTGGATCAGCCGCCGAGAACTATGTGCGTGTCTCCCTCGCCGCCTCAGAGGCCGATATTGCGCGCGGCCTCACCGAACTTTGCGCCCTGGCAAATCGCTAGCCTGTGACTTTTTGGCCCTCTCTGTCACCGCAGCAAGCGTGTAACGTCTTGTATATAGAAGTTGATCTCTGTATTATGCCGTTTCACAGTAGTTATCCGGGAGGTGATGCCTGTGGTACCGTATCCACCGTCCTATAATCAGACGAAAACAGAGGAGAATCAGGTATTGCGTCCGCTGGGGGCCATTCTGGCCTTGCTGGCGATGCTGCTGACCGTGCCAGGTATTATCTTTCACCAGAACGGCGCTGAACTGGTTTTTGCTCTGCTTATCGCCATTCTCTCCGTGCGTATCTTCGTCCTCTGGCTCGGAGACACGCAGCAGAGCCATCAGCGGGAACCTTTTACACCGCCTCAACCGACTTCGCGCAACTCACAGGCCCTGCTCCGGCCATATGCGCCGCCACCCGGCTATGTTGTCCCGCAGCAGTCTTCTTTCTCATCCAGGGGGGCGACAGATCAGATGACGGTTCCCTTTGCTCCTGCCGCACCCGGCGGCTCTTCCGTTCCTGCAACTGCTCAGCATTTGCCGCCATCGGTGCGACCGCAGGCAGCGAGGAGATACCCCTCCAATCAGACACAGGCGGTTCCTCCCGGCGCTTTCGCGCCTGCGCCGCCCATGCAGCCCTTTCCGCCCCCGGCCTATCTGCCCGGACAGGCCGCGCTACCTGCGCTGCTGCCGCCCCCGGGCCAGACATCCGCCCACCGGACATATGCGTACAGGCAACCTGTACCCCCTGCTTTCCCTGCGCAGAACGAGCAACCTGCCGGTAGCCCGCAATGGAGGCAGCCGCCGACGCGGGAAGATGGGTGGCCGGAATGAGGCCTGTCGGATACTCACGGCGCCAGCGCGTCAGAGAGGATTATGCTATGTCGTCACGTAATACTACCGGGTTTTCTCGTTTGTCGGCATTCATCGCCCTCGCTTTCCTGTGTCTGCTGGCACTTCTCGTCTCCTTGCTCGCTCTGCCCTCCCCGGCGGCAGCAGCGTTATACATGCAGCCGAACCCATCCGGCCTCTCCGTCTCTCCTACCGCGTTCACCAGTAATTGCAGAACCTGCAATGTTACGTTGAGCAACAATAGTCCGAAAACCATTACCTGGATAGCAAGAAGCCAGGGGATCGCGGGTATTACCGTTACTCCATCATTCGGAACGCTGCCCGCGCACAGCCAGAGAAACGTTGTCATCACCATACCAGGCAATATTACCTGTCCTGCTCAGGCCACTATCACCTTTATTCCCATTAGCGGGCAAAATAGCGCAACTGTCTCCTGGAGTTGTGCTGCCGCGCCCACGCCAACGCCCAGACCGTCACCGACGCCGTCACCCACACCGTCACCGACGCCGTCACCCACACCCACACCCACGCCTTCACCCACGCTCGGTGCCAATACCCCCACCGTTGGCCCGACTCCTTCCGCGACTGCCACGCCCACTGTGTCGTCCGGCGGCGGCACCGGGCAGCAGCAGAACGGCAACCCGCCTTCAAGCGATAACGGCAGTTCCGCAGGTAGCTCCGCGTTGAGCATCCTCTTCACCTTTGCGGGCCTCTTGCTTGGCACCCTGGCTTTCCTGCTCTATCTTATTCCGCCTGCACACACCTCGCTGCGTACCCGCCTGCTCTCTCTCATCATGCCCGTCTCCATTGCGCGCCGCTTTGAGCAGGAGCAATAAACTCTCATCCCTGCTTTTACGTGTTTATATTGAGGAAGAAGAGCGGCGTACAGGCAGTACGAGTGCGGTACGCCGGAGAAGAGTTGACAGTATCACACTCAAACTTTCTTGCAATGGTAGGCTCATGTGTGATGCGTAAAAAGCTATCGACTAGCCGTCTGCCTGCTCTACAGGCGGTGTCGTGAGGTTGCTATGCTGCACACGCTTCCCACTGCCAAGATGATGTTTTGCCGGGTCATAGAGAACCGGAGCAGGGATTTCATCGCCTTCTTTCAGGCTGGCGAGGATGTCATGGTCCTTCTTGAGCAGGGTGTACATGACGCCAAGCATCTGTCCGGCCACGCGACCGAGTGGCTTCATTTTGTGGGTGTAGTCGCCAAGTCGCTCGTTGTAGGGACACATGCGCGGCACCAGGCGCTCGTACAGTTGCCGGAAGCGCGTATTCTGCTTGATAGCAACAGTGGTGATGAGGAAGACAGTACGTTTGAGTTGGGAGTGACCGCCTTTCTTGAGCGTAGAATAGTCTGCTGTTTCCCCTGTCTGGAATTCGTGCGGACTCCAGCCACAGAAGCTGCGGAAATCACCCTCGCTGGCAAAATTGGCGATGGAGCCGGTGAAGGCGATGAGGGTGGCCGCATGGATCGGGCCGCAGCCAGTGAAACTTGTGTATATCTGGCCGTCGCGGGAAGCTTGCACGATGGGCGTGATCTCTTTTTCGAGGGCATCGACATGCTCTTCGAGCAGCTTCAACTCTTTGATGAGTTGGCTCTGCTCGAAGACGAGGCTCTTGATGCGTTGCACATTCTTTGTGCCGATGGTGTGACGTGCCAACTCTTGCAAATTCGCCAGTGCCTTACGGCCTGGTCTGCGGTATGTGCGCGTCGCTACCAGGGCATCAAGGGGAGCGGTGGACACGGCTTCTGGGGTAGGGAAAGCGACGCGCAGGGCAAGAGCCGAGGGCGCGTTCACGTCCTTATAGCAGTGAGTCAGTTCTGGAAAGAGTTCATCCGCTATTGCCACCAGCTTATTTTTGTGGCGCGTCGTCTCGCGGGAAAGCTCGATGTGATGCTGCACAAGTCCTCTCAGCAGGGTAGCGGTCTCAGAGGGCGGTACAAGCCGGTGTACACGCTCATGCTTTTCCGCAACGTGCATCTGCAATTCGATCTGATTGTAAAGGCGCAGGGCCAGCAGTTGCGCGTCGCGGCGATCCGTCTTCCGTTTCGCCAGATGCTCGTGCGGGTGAATGCGATAGGCGGAAATGCCGCGCTCATAACAATATTGTTCAATGGCCGCGCCATAGTGGCCGGTGTGTTCCATAAGAACATGAATGTGCGCCGGTTCAGCGTGTTTGGTAAGTTCAGCGTAGAGGTGTTCAAAGGCGGCGCGATCCTGTTCCACGAAGAAGACCGGGCAGTCCTGAAAGCGATGGAAGCGGGAAAGCAGGGACTGAGAGAGCAGAGCAACGGCGTGACGACGTTTGCCGATGTCCACGCCTACATAGAGATCGTTGCTCATAACGTCCTTTCTTACGCGCACGAACCGAGAGATGCGCGGGCAGGTGGGCCGGGCGCGACCAATCACCGATCAAGCCTGGTGGCTAGATGCGTAACAAGCCTTTGCGCACCGATCAAACCAATCACACATAAGGCTTTGAGCCATGTATAGTCCAGGTTTCACACCTGACCGTTTTGAGTTAGCTACGCTCAAAAGTGCATCTCTATCTCAAGAATACATGATGAGCGCAGCAAAAGGGAAGGGGTATTTGTTCCAATTTCAGTTGTGAAGCGATAGTTGTAGGTTGTGAAACTGCTATAAATGGGGGGGATATGAAACGCTATTTGACGCTGGTGGAAGACACCGAAATCAAGGATGTGCTGCTCTTCGTGATTGCTGCCAACTCCCCGGATGCGGCACGCGCAAAGGCCCGGCAGCACTACCGGGATAATCTCTGGAATGAGCAGACCGTCGGACGCATGCGGGCAGTGCTGCTGAAGGAAAATCGCAACGTGCAGTACATCGGCAAGGCCGGGATTGACACAGAAGAGAAACAGAAGCAATTGCAGGCTGCCTATGAGTTGCTAACTCATAGGCAGCACGATGGTTGGAAAGCGAGGGTGATACGGCGTCCTATGATGATATTTTCGCCTTTCTTCGGCAATCGCCAGAGGGGCGCAAAGTCGTTGAAGCCTATTTGCACGAAGAGGGGGCCTTATGAAAGTCGTTGAAGCGCACGCTGACTATCTCGTCGTCCAGATCGGGGAGAGTCGGTGTCGGCTCACTATTGAGCAAATCGCCTACATCGTGAGACAGGCGTACTGGCAATTGCCTGATCGCAGTGCGGCGTATCTTGCGCGCATCATTTCCGATGCGCTCATCGAACCACCGGTTGAGGCACATCCAGAAATCAAGAGCATGCGCCGCTTCCACTTGAACGACCTAGCAAGTTCATGCCGTAAGGCCATCAGGGACGCCAATCCACCCGTAGGGCGCGAGAAGCCACAAGAGCAAGCCACTGAGCAGCAGGCAGAACAGGTAGAGCAACCACAAGAGGCAGAAAGCGAGGCGGGCAATGGATAACGTGATCTGGGTCATGGATAGCGATTTCTGTGAGGAGTGCGGGGCGCTTCTGGACTATTTCGGCTGCTGCCCCAACGGCTGCGACTTCCTTTTTCCGGGTGAGGAAGACGAGGATGAGCCTGATCTTGACCCGGACAACCTTGATTTCGACGAGAACGGGAAATACATCGGAGGCTAAAGAAAGTGAGGCATCGTCATGAATCTCTGGACTCCATCGGGGGGGCAAAGAAGCGACGTACCGGACAGAAGCAGGTATGGCACGAGATAGCCAGCCCGCTCAATGACCCGGCGTTACAGGCAAGGTTTCCCGAAGCCGCGCGCAACACGCGGCAATCGGAAGCCTACATTGATCTCTCTGGCCTGCGCGTCATTCTCTCCATTGAGAAGTTGCCAGACGGGCGCGAGTATCAGCATGTGAGCGTTTCGCGAGAGGATCGCTATCCGAGCTGGGAGGAATTGCTGGAGATCAAGTCCGAATTTATGGGGGATGACGTTGAAGCGTATCAGGTATTCCCGCGAGTCGGCGAGTATATCAACGTTCACCCGAATTGCTTTCATTTGTGGCGTTGTCTTGAGGCTGATCTGATGCCTCATTGAACGAAAGGAGAAAAAGCCACATGAAACGAGAACATGTAGAGCAGTTCGTGGGCAAACTGGACGGCATGATTGCCGCGCTGCAGCAGGCGGTTGTTCTCGGCGGACGCACGAAAGAAGAGGGCGAGGCGTGCGAGTTGCTGATAGACGCCCGGCTCAAACTCATTGAAGCACTTGAAAAGAAACAGGAGGAACATCGATGACCCAAAAACACAGCAGCCCTACGCCAATCCCCACCGGCATAGGGCTGCCAACACATCTTTCTCTCTCTCAGTATAACACACTGAGAGAAGAGATGCAACCGTTTCTCAACCCGAATACACCAGCCCTTAACGAGTTCTTAACCACAAGAACAGACTTGCTGGCAAGCGGGACGAGTAGCGGTACAGACATCTGTAGCTTAACCGAAACGCAACCTGTGGGCAAGGGACAAATGTCCCAAAACAGGTTAGAAGTTGCTGGGCAATTCTGCTTACATGCCTGGCGCGCGCTGATCTTCTTCGTCTTCACACGGCTTATCGTGCGCGTTGATAGGGTGCCGTATCCGACACCAGAGTGGCTGGAAAGCGGGGTGAGGGTGTGACGATCAAGCCGATACTCAAGTACCCCGGCGCGAAGTGGAAGCTTGCGCACTGGATTGTATCCTACTTTCCAGAACACAGCCATTATCTTGAGCCGTTCGCTGGCAGCGCAGCCTGTTTCTTCTCGAAGTCACCTGTGGGCCACGAGATTTTAGGCGACTTGAATAGAGATATCACCAATCTCTTTCAGGTCATCCGAGAACACGGGCAGGAGTTGGCGCGGCTCGTCGAGTTCACGCCCTGGTCAGAGGCAAAATTTGAGCGCATAAGCGACTGCTATAGCGGAACGGGCGACCCGATTGAAGACGCCCGCCGATTTTTGGTGCGATGCTGGCAAGCGCACGGTGTCCGCTTCAGGGGCGCGCAAAGCTGGAAACACAACGGGCTGAAGGGGCATCAGTACCCAGCGCGCCGCTGGCGGGATGTGCCTGAGCGTATCCTTGCGGTTGTTGACCGGTTGAAAGACGCTGAGATACGCAACCGGCCCGCCCTCGAACTTATCGCCTACTACAATGACCCGGAGTGCCTGATTTATGCAGACCCGCCCTACGTCCGGGCGACCCGCAATGACCGTTTCTACCAGCATGAGATGACGGATGACGAGCATATAGCCCTGCTCAACGCGCTGGAAGCCCATCGCGGCCCGGTCATACTTTCTGGCTATGCGCACCCGCTCTACGATAGCCGTTTGCAGCACTGGTACCGTGTGACCGCGCCTGCCGTTGCAGAGCATGGTAGACAGCGTACCGAAGTCCTCTGGCTCAATCTGAAAGCGGCGCGATTGCAGCAATTGCCACTCTTTGCAGAGAGCGAGGTGGCAGTGTGAAACCTCGTCTCTTAGACCTGTTTTGCGGGGCTGGCGGCTGCGCTCGCGGTTATGCCGACGCGGGCTTTGAAGTGATTGGCTGCGATATTGCCCCGCAAAGGCACTATCCGTACACCTTCTATCAGGCCAACGCGCTGGATGTCCTCGACATGCTGCTCAGCAACGATGGACTCTGGCACGGCTACGCGCTCGACGATTTCCACGCTATCCACGCTAGCCCGCCGTGTCAAGAATACAGCCAGAGTCGCCATTTACGCAACGCGACGACAAAATACGGCGTGAAACACGCGCCGATGCTAATTGAGCCGGTACGCGCGCGCCTGGCTGCAACGGGCCTTTTGTGGATCATCGAAAACGTGGCGTTCTCTCCGCTTCCTGATGCGCTGGTACTGTGCGGTTCGATGTTTGGCTTGCCGGTCAGACGGCATCGCTGGTTTGCGAGCAACCTGATGCTGTTTGCGCCGGGGCCATGCCAGCATACAGATAGCTGCATCAATCCGGTTGGTGCGAAAGTGCGCGGCTACGGGGCGCTGGCCTCGAAGACGACGTACAGGGACGCGAAAGGGGCCATCAGAAAGCGGGAAAGCTATCTGCCGCTTGCTACCGGACAAGCGGCGATGGGCATTGACTGGATGACGCTGGACGAACTCAGTCAAGCCATCCCCCCCCCGTACACTGAGTGGATCGGCAATCAACTGCGCGCCGTCATCGAGGTAGAGAGGGTGGTGGTAGCATGAGCCAGAATCCCCAAGAAAAAGGCCAATTCGTACAATTCCCTGTACATCTCATCTATGCCTGCTCTGGCCTCACCAGAGATGATAAGTGGGTGCTGCTCTCGATCATGGGCCGCTACTGGAACGCTGGCCCGCATCGGCTCTCTTATCGAGAAATTGCTGCGCTCTCTGGCGTTTCTGTTTCCTTGCTGGCTTCATACACCTGTAGAGAAACAGGCCAGCAGCGAGAAGGGATTATTGCCCGCATTGTGCGCGTGACTGGCTATTTGCAGGTGGCCATCGACAAAGAAATCGATGAGGTCACTGGTCAGCCGCGCAAACAGGCGCAACTGTACATCACCATCAACTACTCGCGCATCTGGCAGGATAATCAGACCTATTGCCAGCAAAAAGGGACGAAGAGCGTTCCATATGCGAACACTTCAGAGCAAAAAAGTGTTCTCTCTGCGAACGCTACCGTTTCATATGCGAACGCAAGTGTTCTACCAGCGAACGGAAGCGTTCCATATGCGAACAAGAGCGTTCGCAACCCACGCTCAAAACAGCCCCATAGATTACCAGATTACATAGATTCAGCAGATACAGAAAAGAGAGTGGGCAATGCGCAACCTGAAAGCGGATACACACACTCTTTTTCCTCATCTCTTGATTGGAATGTCTATGGTCTAAATGACTCATCCGATTCGTATAGCCACGAGTCACCGGCTACAGGAAGTGATCTGGATGAGTTATCCATGATCGAGGATGAAATCGATGAGGATGAAACGATACACCGCATGCCTGCCATCAACCCGGCGGGGAAAGGACAATCCGATGCTTCACACACTCTGGCAATGGGCGGAACTGCCCCTGGCGATAGCGGGCGTGATCTCCCTGCTGAGCGCGGTAGTCACGCTGCCGCTCATGCTGGCTCTGGCAAAAGCGGCGGGCAAGCCAGTACCAGAACCGGAATAGACACTCTCTCTTCAGGAGCATCGGCCTCTGCTACTGCACGCGGCGGTCAGCATGCCGATGCTCCTGTGGCGGCGTCTCGACCCCCCGGCGTGGTTTCCCCCCATGCCACGCCAGAGACGCCGCCGTCGCGGGGCCGAAAGCCGCCCGAAATGCCACTTGCCGCTATCCAACTACTCGACGCATGGGATCGCGAATTTGGCCTCTCGGGACGGCCTCAGTGGGTCGTCAAAGCGGCTATCGATATCGTGACGCGCCTCAAAGGCGATATCGAGGACGTGAAGCGCGTCGTGGAGCGCATGCGCTCTCTGGCGAAGTACCGCGATAAAGTGCTGAACCTTGAGCAGGTCGCGAATGAGTGGGGATTGCTCACTCAGAAGCCAGCAGCCCGCGCTACGCCGAAAGGCGGGGACGAGCCGGACTACCTGAACCAGGATGGGACAACGGATTATCTCAAGTATATTGCGTATAAGGCGCGGCATCCAGACCCGATAGCGGTTGCCGGCCAAGCGGCATGGGGGGCATCATGAACGAGGGAATCCGCTTCTACTGTGGCATAGGAGAGAAGCAGTGGAACTGGTGGCCTGTTGCGCCGGGACCGGATGCTTGCATTTCTCCCGTCTACGGCAATAGCACTGCCAGCAAGGAAATCAACAGTGTGCGTGTGCCTGAAGGCGTGCAGGTCATTCAGGATAGCGGGGCATTTTCTGACGGCCCTGGTCAGCGCCTGAACTTTGCCGACGCTTTGAAGCGGCAAGAACGCCACGCTGAACGCTACGGCTATACTGAACAAATTGAAGCGCGGGCGTCCTATGATCTCCTCATCGATGAGATGTGGGACGAGGCCGAGGGCAGTAGCGCGGTGTACCGGCGTGCGAAACGGCGCTGGAGCGAGACGCAGGCCGAACTTGCTGTGCAAGAGACGATTGCGGCGGCGCGCTTCCTCTCTGCGCATCGCAACGGCTTGCCTTGCATCCTCTCTGCTCAGGGCGTCTCACCGCAACAGTACCGGCGCTGCGCGGAGAAAGTTGTGCCGCTCATGCAGGACGGAGACCTGTTCGGGTTAGGTGGCTGGTGCATCACGGGCAAGTTTCCCGCCCAGATGCTACCCGTCTTTCGGGAGACGATGTATAGCGTCATCCCATTTCTGGGCAACGAGGGCATAAAGCGCGTCCACATCTGGGGCGTCTGTTTCGCGCCCGCGCTCGGTGAGCTTTTGTGGCTGTGTGACCAACACGGCATTGCGCTTTCGACCGATAGCATGGGGCCGTCCGTGCGCCCGGCCATGGGCCGATGGGGCTACGGCGACTGGACAGATACGAGCTACCGCAGTGCGCCGTCACTCAAGCCAGAAGAGGCGCACGAAACCTGCATGGTCAAAAGCTGGGCAGTCAAAGCAATTGAAGTGGCGTGGGCGCGTGGGGCGCATCGCGCGGCGCATGTCAATTTGGTACGCACCTGGCTGAAATACTTCCGGTACACAGACTACTACCCGAAGGCAACGCCGCTCTATCTTGCGCGGCCTCATCAGTTACAACTAGCGATGTAAGGGGGATGATATGCAACACAAACAGCAGCCCTGGTGGCAGAGCGAAGCCATGCAGGAGTTGAACCGTATCTATGGCGACCCGGCGCATGGTGTTGCCGGGCCATTGAGCAAACCAGAACGCGGCTTGACGCGGCTGAGCAATGTCCTTCCTGCACAGACCGAGCCGCCCGCCGATCTCTTCTGGACGTGCGAGACGTGTGGAGAGGTTGCGCCGCGCCAGCTTCCATCAGGCAGATGGTTTCGCGCTCAGTGCGCGTGTCAGCAGGCGCGGGCGCAGGCGCAGCGAGAAGCGGAAGAGGCGCGCCAGTGGCAGGCCGCGCAAATCTACAGGACGTTTGGCGGCTGGCTTGGCACCGGCTGGACGGATACGAAGCTTGCCACGCGCACGCTTGCCAACTTTGAACACCGCTTGAAATGGCAGCACGAGGCATGGCAGCGTGCAACGAAATTCGTTGAGAGTCGGCAGGGCAACCTGCTCTTTCACGGCTCATTCGGGACCGGAAAAACGCACCTGGCGGCGGCGATCTGCAACGCGCTGCGAGAGAAACGGATCACCAGCCTTTTTGTCAGCGCGCCCAAATACTTTGCAGCCCGAAACGATCTTATCAAGCATGATGGTGACTATCACCGCCTCGACAAAATGGCTATCAGTACGCCGTTGCTGGTGCTAGACGACGGTGATAAGGCGCATCACACCGACAGTCGCGAAGAGGCGTACTGGCTGATTATCGATGAGCGGGCAAAGGCGGGGAAACCGACCATTGTGACGTGCAACGATACGGGCAAGTTGCTGGCAACCTACGGGCAAGCGGCGTTTTCGCGGCTTATGGTTGGAGTGCAGTCCATTGAAATGACCGGCAGTGACTACCGGGCAAAGTGAGGAAGTGTGATGAACGAACACCAGCAAACAGCATTGTCCCATCCTGGCAGGCTTGCTATCGAGTCGCTGTACCCGCACTTTGCCTACAAGGGCGGGACGCATAGCATTGTACTGACGGTCAATGCGGGTCATGAGTGAATTGAAGCGGGCTTTGGCGGGCCGGTCTGGCACGCATCAGCAGCACCGCTAGCGGGTTGGCCTGCGGAGCGGAAATTCTTACGGCGTATGGCTTTCGATGCATTGCGCGGCGTGGGTGACGCCGATCTGGGTGAGTGGGAAGAGTGGTCGGGCAGAGCCTATCATATCCGACGCCGCTTACGACCTGAAGAGCAGGCATTGGTAGGCGATGCGGTAGATATTCGCGGGACGCCTGAGCAGGAAGAACGCTATCAAGCTGTCAAGCAGTACATTCCCGCGCATTTGCAGGATTGGAGAGAGTAAGGTGAGTGACATGCTTTTCGACATGCCAACGACCGAGCCTGCTCATAAGCCGGTCACAGACTGGTCTGGCAATGATCTCACAGCGCGGGCAGAACATCCGAATCCATGTGTTCGCCTCTACGGATTCGGGCCTGCACACGCGATCTGCAAAACGTGCAGGCATCTCGTCCGGCGCGGCGCAAATAAGAGCTATCTCAAATGCAAACAGTACAAAATCACGCACGGGCCTGCAACCGACATGCGCGCCAACTGGACGGCGTGCGCGAAATACGAGCAGGAATTGGAGGAGAAATCATGAGCAACCATCAGGTCATCGTCCCTACATGGGCGCACTGGATAACGCCACGTGAAGCCCACAGCGACGAACGGCCCTTTTGCCAGCACGAAACCTGCCTCTGCCACTTTGACGGCGAGCATATGGAGCGGCATTTCGTCGCGCCGGTAGCATCTGGCAAGCTGTCCATTGGTGAGGCCCTGGCGAAGTATCACGGGCGTGTGCTGGTAGAAAGCGAGGTGCGGTAGTGGGAAGGAAGAAAGATCAGCAATGTACCTGCGGCAATGCCCCAATTGAGGAGATGTTTGGCACCTGTATCGCTTGTTTTGCGAGGGATGCTGCGGTCTACATGGTGTTTGTCGAGATTGTCTGCCGTCACGGCATGGCAGTAGCCGAAGCCGCGAAGCCAGTGCTGCAAAAGGCGCTTGAGACTGGCTGGAAAGAGGAGTATCTGGAAGAGTTTCAAGTCAATCTTGCAACACAAACAGCGAGGTACGGAGGCGAATGTGGCAGCTAATCTCATCGCGGGCAAGCGCATCAGGGCCTATGCGTACTTTTGCGCATCTTGCCATACACAGTTGACCGTGTACCCGATGGGCTATAATCCTGGCGACAAAGCCGATAAACTGGCTCGTAAAGCCTATTGGACGAAGAAGAAAAGCGGATGGCATTGCCCGGATTGTCAGAAAGAGGGGGTGAAGCGGGCAACCGCTTGACATAGATCGGAAAGCGTAGGCGCGACTCCTGGCACGGGTTGCGCGGTTCGTAGTGCGTCCGATAGCGAGCGACGTAGGACGGCTGACACACGTCTTGCGTCGCTCAGGAGGTGAAGCAATGGGACTGTTTGGCAGCAAAGACAAGAAAGCTGAGGAAATTGTAGCGCAATTGAATGATCTTCCGATCACGCCCGCCACGCAAGCAAAGCGGGATAAGCTCGTTGAAAAGCTGGCACAGGTCGCTGATGTTCCCTATACGAAAGGGGAAGTGACCTACAACGGCAAGCCAGTCACGCGACCTGGCAGTGTTCGGGATAGAAGCAAGAAATCGTAGTGCGTCACACGAATGAAATAGGGAGCCTCTTACTCCCCATAACAGTCAGTAAGATGCCCCTGAATCTACAACGTTCAGGGGCGAGAAAGGCAAAAGGATGAAACTACCATCGTTCTCAAAGGGCTTTGCACGGTTGCACAGCCCACAGGCTGGCATGGTCTGGTACCAGCTTTCCCTCTTTGCGCTGTCTCTCTACGGCGCATGGTCGGTCTCTGTTGCCATCGACATGTACTACCAGACCGCCAACTGGATTGACAAGGGTGGCCTGCAACTCTTTGCATGGCTGGTACTCCTGTCCTTCGGCTCGTATCTCATGACGCAATGGGCTTCTCTCATGCACGCGCTTGGCGAGGCGTCACCTGCCAATACGGGCAATTCGCGGCAGAAACAGGGTTGGAACTGGGGCATGATCGGCATAGGTACCGGCGTGGGCCTGATGCTCGTCACTGAGGCGGCAAGTCGCGCCTCGGTCTTCCTACGCCGCTGGCCGGATGTTTCGGTAGCAGAAATCATCTTTGCCATTGCACTCACCCTGTACTTCTGCATTCCCATTTTTCTTGGTCCGGCAATGGCCCACCAGGCGCGCCGTATCCGGCAAGATGCGGATAGCGAGGCAAAAGAGGCGGTCACGAACAGCGTCAAAGGGCAGCTTGTGAAGGCTCTCACTCACCGTGTAGAACAAATGTCTGATGATGAGCTATTGCAGAAGTACGGACATCTCTTGCCTGAAGTGACCGGCTCGCTGGCGTTGCCCAGCCCAAAATCGGCAGCTCTGCCGGAATACCAGGCCAGCCAGCAGAGCGTGAACCAGAACGGCAGGACGAGCAGCCCAAGGTAGCATCGAAACCCGTGCCAGAGATTTCAAAAGATTTCGAGGAGAATCACGGCCCGTCGAAATCTTTTGAAATCTCACAACCTCCTGAAGAGGCTTCAGAGGAGGACGCGCCAGCATATCACCGTTATGAGCATGTTGGCGCGTGGAGAACGCTGGAGCAACGGCGCGAAATTGTGCTGTATCGCAAGAAAACTGGTCGCTGGCCTGATGAGGTAAGCAAAGAAACGGGGTTGCAATCGTACTATGAAATTCGGTACTTTAGCCCACTAGAGGAGCATAAGAAGAAATATGCCAGGCAGCATGCCCTTGCCCGCCAATGGTGGGCAGAATACAAGCAGCAAACGACGGCGGACACCAAAGAAACCGCCGAAATGGACGCTGTTACGCCTCCTGGAAACGTGGTTCCTTACCGACGACGGCAAAGCGGTCATCGTTGATCCCACTGCCGGGGAGGGCGCAGATCACGATGAATGGCGGCATCTTGTGCGCAGAACGGGCGTTCGTATCCCCACCGACGAACTGAATGCGCCCTGGTTTCAGATGGCTAGGCGCGACTTTCTTAACTGGTGTGAGGAGAACTTGCCGGAAGAGAAGCGCCCGCGCTTGTTTGCCTCAAAACAAGAGGCGCTTGACTGGTGGAATGAGCAAAAGATTTCAAAAGATTTCGAGAGTTCAGAAGAATCCTCGAAAAGTCTCGAAATCTCTGAACGGGGCGAATCGGCTTCAGAAGGGAGCGCATCATGAGTTGGTTTTCACGCAAGCCAGAACCGCGACCGAAAGATGATTCGGAAGAGGTTTCACCAGTGCAGGAGAGCCTTGATCGCATGAACGCGCTGGACGCTGAGATCAACCAGCGTATCCGGCATGGCGCACGCCGGGGAGATGCCAGCCGCGTCATGCTGGAATGGGAAGTCACACAAGAGCAGCGCAAGTTGTTGCATCAATACGGCGTGACACCGGTAGTTGACATGAAAACCGGCAAATGGAAGTTGTTTGGACGATAGGAAACTGAACATTTGTTCAGAAAGGAAGCGCCCACATGAAGGGATTGAAACGGTTTTTCGCGTCAATGAAGACGGCCTATGACCACGAGCGCGCGCTTCGTGGCATGTTTCGCCTGGGCAAGATCGAGGGCCGCAAAGAGCAGCCCATGACGGTGTACCGCCAGTGCTGCGAGCGGCATGGCACACACCTGCAAGAGATTGGCCCTGGTATCTTTGTCTGTGGGTCGTGCCGCGTCGAGGCCAATTTACCGCAAGTCATCGCCAACGTCGAGCGGGTGACAGGGCCGATGCAGCCGCTCGCTACCACCGACCCTGCACAGCCTGTAGCACGTACCGCACACCCCACGCGCCCGCTCTTTAGTTATCTGCAAGAGCAAAAGAAGACGCCAGGGCCACGCACGGAACATCATCGGGCGCTCTGGTGGCCGCAACAGGGGAAATAAGATCATGAGGGGGAAGCCAATGAACACGCCATCCTGGATAATCGTCGTCATCAGTTGCGCACTGGCTGCGCTCTTTGTCGTCGTTGGCCTTGCGGAGACTTTTCGCAAGGCGGAACTGATCACGACATCGCGAGATGAGCAGGACTCCCACGAAGGCGACGAGACGCTGGTACCGGCCTACGTGCGCAAACAGGCCACACGCGAGGCCATGCGCGGCGCATTGTGCTGGCAAGATGAATGGGAACTTTACGAGGCAGAGGATGAGGCGTTGGTTGAGGACGTGGAGCAGTTTCTGAGAGAGGAAAGGGGAGTGAGATGAATAGAATCATCAAGTTTCGCGTCTGGACTGGCAAACAGATGCTGTATCAGGATGAGCAATATCTCGCCTCGTTTATCCGGCGTGCTGTGCTGCAAATCAATCTCGACAACGAGCGTGGGTTTCAGCAAGCGCATGAGTCGTACCTACCAGACGGCAAAAGCATTGACGACTATCTGATGCAATTCACCGGTCTTACAGACTGCCATGACAAGGAGATTTACGAGGGGGATGTTATACGGTGGAAGATTTGGCCGTCTTCTGTCGAGGATGAGAACGATACGATAGAAAAGTACGTTGTCGATGCCGTTACAATGTTGCGTGGCTGCTTTCATGCAGTAAGACGCATACAAATCATTGGGACAATAGAGCCTTATCGTAGATTGGAAGTCATCGGCAACCTTTACGAAAATGCAGACCTGCTGCCACAGAAAGAGGGCTAAATGCTCATCATTCCCCTGCTCGCCCTCCTGCTCGTCTGGTACGCCCTCATCCTCATCGTGGCAATGGATGACGACGAGCCGCGTATCACCCGTCCGTTGCCAGAGGTGAGCAGTTGGCGCGACCGGCAAACACAGCCGATCACGCTGGACCCCGTACCGATCTGGAGCAGGACGACGTTTCAGATTGCGGTAGTGTGAAACAAAGAGCCGATGGAAACAGCCCATCGGCTCTTTTATAACAAAAATTTGTTATGTTGCCTATTCCTCTTCTTCAGGCTTTGTGAAGAATTCGATAAGGCTTCCGAGACAGGCTTTTAGCATAATCTCGCCCAGAGAACACCTGTAACAACCTAGCTGATACCGCATTTTCATGAGTTCTTCTTTGCTTATCTGCTGTAAAGTACGCCAATCGATATAGCTCTCCTCGTCCATCAGCGGCCCCTCAGATGGAAGATAAAAGGCATTTAGGACTTCACCGGCTCTTACTACGCCCCGGAATTCCTCTCTCTGAGATTTTAACCTTGCAAGCCTTGCTACTAACACCGAATTGGTGCCTTTGTCTATCTCACAATTGCGAGAGACGACAATAATATTGCTCTCTTTGTATTTCGGGCCATTGCCTTCTCCTCCAACAACATTCGCTATCGCTCTAATGTGGCGAAGGATGTCCCCTTGTGAGAGTTTTTTGTGCGGAGAAAAGTTATATGTCACCAATCGCTATCTTCATCCATCATCGGAAGGTCAATATCAGCAACCTTTCGAGGTTGTCGACGGAGCATACTTGTTTCATAGGTTCTCACAAGATCATCGATGGTTCTCTTGGGTACAAGGGTATAATTGGCCCGAATACGAGCATCTTCGATGATAGCTTCTGCTTCTTCAACCACCTCTGAGGGTGAGACGGCTATTGCAGCATCGGCTACAATGCGTCTATTAGAAACATGTAACGTGCTGGATGTTTTGGGCAAACGGACAGCGGGAAGCTGTGGATCTGTTGTACCAGAGGTTCTTTTTAGAGAGGAGGAAGCATTCATCTCTTATTCTCTCTTTCTTCACGTTCCTTGCCGACATAGTAATTATCCAGCCCTGTTTGCAGAGTCTTGATTACCTCTGACAGAAACTGTGGAGACACCACAAACTTGCCAACGCACTCGAGTCGAGCAGATTGCCCTTTCAAAAGTTCCCTGTTATCTTCAGGTGAACCTATATACGGGGGAATGTGCATCTCAAACAAAAAGAGAGTAATTTCGTTCGGCCCAGGCTGTGCAATCACGTTCTGGATATACTGATTGTGGATAGTCTCAGGGATATGCCAGTTGATGGGCAAAAGGACTCCTTGAGACTCCTGTTCTTCTCGATCTATCTCTTCACTCATGGATATCTCTCTCTCAACTAAGCTATGGTTTCTTGTAATATAAACCATATTGACAAAAATCGCAATCATTGCTCAGTAAGAACCATAAAAAGAAGGCTATCGGAGTGATAGCCTTCTTTTTATGGCCTGGATACTACAGCATCGCATACCCTCGCGCCAGTATCACACCAACGATGAGTAGCCCCACGATCAACAGTGCAAGCAGAACACAGGCCACTATCGGCATCGTCTCTTGCCGTGTCCGTGCCTGCCATGCCTGCTCTTTGCGCGTGGCACACCGATCAATCCCGCCGGTGTTCCAGGTCACGACTAAATGCTTTCCAGCAGCCAGAAGCTTCGGTTGTGTTGTGCGCGGCGCGCGCAAATGTATTTTTCTCAGCATACTCTCTCCTTTACTCATAGAACGAATGGCCGTGCAAAGGATGAGTATGTTACCTACTGCTGAGGCGGTGGAACGGGAATGACCTGCGAATCACCAAAGTGACGAGTGAGCGGCGAAAATTGCAGCAGGTTGCTCGCTGGCTCTGGTTGTGCTGGCTGTGCAGGGATTGTCGACTGCACCAGGCCAAGCCCCGGCGTCGCTGTAGCACTGGTGTTCGCAGCGAACGGACTCTGTACCTGCTGGATGCCAGGGAAGCTCTGTTGTGGCGATGGGGTGTTGCTGGAAAAAGTGTTGTTCGCAGGCCATGTCATCGGCGCATCGAGGTTCGGGTTCGCAGCGTTGCTCTCTGTTGGCCCTGCGTTGGTCAGTAGTATCGGTTTGGGCGTGGGCTTCTGAGTGCGTTGCGTCGCCTGCTGGCCGGCGGGCTGGATGTATTTCTGGACGGCCCGCTCAATTTCGGGTACCGCAGCTGCTACCAGGCGCGCCAGATCAAAGTTTTGCAGGCCGGGAGTTGCGCCCTTTGCCACATCGAAGACATTGCTCTGTATCCAGTCGAGACCCACCAGATACGGGCGCAGCTTGCCCATTGAACCGTTCACGAGCAAGAAGATGGCCGGGATGAGTGCGTAGGCAAAGACGGGGAGGCTGGTGATCTGGTTGGCTGCAAAGACGCTGCCCACGCCTGTGGCAATCAGTACGAACCAGGCAAGGATGTCATTGACGAATGGCGGGAAAGCGTCCTGGGCGAGAATGGCCGCGAAGGCATCTCCCGCGGGGGAAAGCACCGCCGGGGTGAAGATGATTGTCAGAATCATCTGAAGCGTGCGTACATCGATGGTCATAGCATGATTTCTCCTTGTTAATTATTCTGCAATTTTAATAAGCAGCTTTGTTACAATCCCCTAAAACGGCCCTAGAAGGGGCTTGATCTGCTTTACCACTGTAAGAGCTTGCGCTGCCTGTGGGTCGGCCTGTGGCTGTGCGGCTTTCGCAGCTTGTAACTGCTTTTCCAGGTCGATCAGCGCGGGATCGGTGCCGGGGCCGCCGTCATAGAGCTGAGCAGGATAGACCGCGCCCGCCCCTGCCGGTGGGCCGTATTTGCCATGCGGGTCATACAGCAGGACGCCCCGCTCAAAATGCTGCTTGGTGTTGCCCTGGTCATCCAGGGCAATTTCGTTACTGAGCGGCAGACCCAGTTCAGAATAGCCACAATAGGGCTTTGTGCCGCTATTGCGGTAGTAGGCCAGCATGCCGTCTTTGATGATGATGGGCTTGCCCGGATTGCTCGTGGTTTTGCACAGCCAGGCGCTGCCAGACGCCTGAAAGTGCTGCGCAATGATCGGTATGTTGAAATCAATCACAATAGCTTCTTCCTCCTTTTGCATGACCCAGATTTCGTTGTTGAGCAACAAATCTGTCCATTCGCGGTCACTCTTGGTAATCGGCTTCCCCGGCCAGGGGTCGAGAAACGTGATGATCCCCGGCGCATCAGCAAAGGCTATGAGAACGTGCGTCCATCCGTAGCTGGAAGGGACGTAGGGGTCTGGCTCCGTGATGATGCACGGGCAACCCTGCGCAAGGTAGCGGTGAATCTTGCTCACCAGCGCGCCTGGTATCCCCTGCACAGGGAAAAGTTTCACGCCATACTTTGCGCACACTGACACAAAGCGCGCCGCGTCCGTTCCGCCTTTATAGCCCTCTGGATAGGCTTCGTCCAGAATATGATCGGGATTCCACTCATCATTCATCTGCTTGATACCCAGCAAGTACATGAGTCCAGCAAGCGTACAGGTCGGTACGCAGTCCATTTCCTCGTTTGGACTGCTGCCGTCCCAGGAAATGGGCGTCTGCTGGCTAATCAAGGGAAAGTCTTTCAGAATGCTCAATAAGCACCTCCTTATCAGTGCGTCGCCAGAATATTGATCGTGTCCGGCGCCCACGTCTTCTGATAGCCAGGAAACAGCACGGTCAGGTACACGCTGTAGCCATTGCCGGAGGGCGTCGCTGTGGCCACCTCAGAGGGCAATGGCACATACACCACCGTGTTTGGCGAGCCGGGCAGCACATAGAAGGTGCCAGCGCATACGACGGTACCGAGCGTCGAGTTATACCAATGCATAGAAAAGTTGCTGGCATTCATCCCCGCCAGATTGGGCTGGCTTCCATCGCTATAACTGAGCGGAAACTTGATCGGCGCGGTATCGTTTTGCATGATTGAAATTGCCATAAATCCTCCTATGGTACCGTTGCGGAAAGCGGCAGGCTATTCGCATTGGCTGTGAGCGGCAGGCTGCCAGCGTCCGCTGTGAGCGGCAGGCTGCGATAATCGGGCTGCTTCCAGTATTTCGTGCGCGGGTCCTGTGCATAGAGCATGGTCAGGTAGTACCCCGGCGCGTATCTGTATTGGCCATCCTGCGTCTGTGTCCAGGATTTGGGCCAGTTGCTTACCTCTGGATTTTGCGCCTCTGTCACAACTCCCAGGCTGTTGAGGTCATAGCGCAAGCAGTGCGAGGCCCCCGCCGCCTGGCAGGCGTCATACATCGATTTCGTGTACTGATAGTCTGCCGTGGGGCTGGTGACATTGGTCGTCGTCGCGCAGTAGATCGTGACGCTGGCGTGGCTGAAGGCTGGCACCCAGCCGACCTGCGCTATACCATTCGTGTTGCCGCGCGGGTCGGTGGTGATCTGGATGCTGTTGTGTCCGCTGTTGGTTTGCCCGTAAGCATAGACCAGTTCGGTCTTGCCGGTATTCTGATAATCCACAAAGATCGGCGTCGCGTTGCCAATCGTCTTCGACAGGTTGGCCGAGAGCGACAGGCTGGTATATGGTCCGGCTCCGCTGGTGTAGGTCGCGTTCGTGGTAGCAGCCACACCACCGCCATCGTCATAGAGGCTCCAGCCGAATTCGCCGATATTGGGCGGGCAGTTCGGAAAGCCATTCTGGATCGCGCACTGTTTGAGCGTCCAGAGTTCAAGCCCGATTGAGGGGCAATTCACCACCGTCTTTGTGCCATCTGTGTAGGTATTTTTCGTCGGGTCAGGAACGGGCGTTCCGTCCCAATCCGTCACGCTGTCACGGTAGTAATGCCCGTCCGTCTCGTCGACGCTGCCGCCTACCGAGGCGACGTAGGCAAAGAAGAGATTCAGCCAGTTGGTGATGTGCGCAAGCGCCATTGCCGGCGTTTTGCGCACGGCTCCAGCCACCACCACGCAGCCGGGATAGACCGCCTTGATGGCGTTATAGGCTGCGACATAGATCGGCCCCAGAATGCCGCCGCCATTGTCCCACGAGGCATTCTGCGAGGCGCCAATGCGCGTGATCGTGTCCATCTCTTCATTGAAGACTTGCAGGTAGTCGATCTTGCCATAACCCGCCTGCCCGTTATAGCGCGCGGCAACGAGGCCCGCATAGGTTGCGAAGTCCGAGGGATTGGGCAACTGCGGCCCGTTCGTGGTTTGCCCATTGTCGGCGGCAAAGATCGGCTCACCCACGACGTGGTTATTGGCGGGCGTAAAGGGGACAATCGAGAGCGATTGCGCGCCCTGCGTGTAGGTCTTGCCAGAGCTTGAAATCGTCACCGTTTCCGCGCCGCCTCCACCGCTGTCGAGGCCACCATAGTTGATCGTGAGCGTCGCGCCGTCGGGGATGAAGGCCCCAGCAGGCAGTGCGCTGATTTTGAGCGTGCTGACCTGTTGCCCGGCAGTGAGCGCCTGATTGAGCGTCGCATTGCTGCCATAGCCGTCGCGGGTCTGTCGCCAGCTTGCAAAGCCCTGAAGACACAGCCAGACTTTTACCCCTGCCTGGTTGCAGCGATAGACCATATCGTCGAGGAGCGCCCAATCGTACAGGTTTGGGGCAATCTCTATCGCTTTTTCCATCAGTTGATGCCGCACTACCGAGCCGTTGCCCCAGGCGGCTACATCCGAGAGCATCTGCTGCGCGTAGATGGGCGGATTGTTGCCAACAACGTAGTTGGTATAGCCATAGGGCAAGTCCTCGTAGCAGTTGTAGGCGGGCGCCGGGGTGAATTGCGGCGGGTCAATAGCCAGGAAGCTATCCACGCTCTGGGTATTGCCCGTTGCGTTGCCCTTCAGACGCACACCCACGAGTCCCGGCCCGACTACCGAGGCATCGCTTGCCCCGATCATGTAACTGGACGGCTCGGAACTGCTATCCAACCACGCTTTGGCCTGGATGTTTTGCGCCGCGCCATTTAAGCCGAATTCCTGCACAGAGAGCTTGATATGGAAGAGCGCGCCGCCGTCCGCAAAGGCGATACTCGCCAGTTGCGTCCCCGTGCCATTGACCACTTTATTGATCGTGAGTTGGCCGCCCGAAACTGAGGCGTGGATGAGATTATTAGAGTTCGTCAGGCGCGCGACGACACCACAGCTATCATTGCTGTTCGTCTTCTGGAAGCGAGCTGACACCACGCTATCATACCACTGCTTTGTCGCGCTCTGCGTCGCCCCGTTGGTCACAATCGAGGCTGTGCCGTTGAGCGTCACAATATTGGCGGTGGTGGAGCCGGTTGTCTGACCCTGGCTGCCGGTGAAGCTGAAATTGCTCCCACTTTGCTGCACTGTCCAGGTATCTCCACCTGAAGAGGGATTCCAGGCGGCAATGCCAGGGCCTGCGCCGCGCCCGCCCGTCTGGAAGGTGTCTTGCGTTTGCGTTCCCATCTACGGAAGTCCTCCTGATGTCACCGCGCTAAAGACTGGATAGGCCCCGGTTGGCGCGAGAATAGCGCCTAATGTCGATGGCAGGACGCCAGAGCTTGCGTTGTTGGTGGCAACTCTGAAATTGCTCATGGAGCCAGGTACACCAATGGTCGTTGCTCTTGAATAGGTATCCGTTCCGTTGTCGTTGGCAAACGCCAGATAATAGATGCCCGGCGAAAGAATCAGATTGCCATTGGAGAGCGCGTTGGTCATAGTCGTCGAGGCTGAATTGGCAACCGCCCCCGTGTGATCGAGCCGGTTCCCGTTGCTGTCATAAATCCCCATATCAGTATGGCCAGTCGCGGTGCTTCCCACATGAACCCGCATGCCGGTCACAATGGTTTGCCCGTTGACTTTGACGGCAATCAGATACACCTGATTGGCTGTGAGTGTGTTGGTGGTTCCGCCCGCGCTGGCCTCAGCGGCGTCAGAGCCCAGATACGTCTCTGGTATTTGATTGGCGTCAACACTCGAAGGATACGGCATAACTCACCTCTATTTCCCGTACACGTTGGCGCTGAGGGTAAATGAAGGGCTTGTGCCACCCACTACCCAGCGCAAACGGCCTGTCAGCCCTAAGCTCTGGTTATAGGCCATGCCTGCGCCGATACTGGTGCTGATCTGCTCTGCCAGCGAATCGGTTGAAAGCACCGTTTTGCTCTGCCAGAGCGGATAGTACACGCCGTCCGCGCCTTTCCTATCCCAGAAAAATTGGATGGTTTCGTTCGTACCGGAATCCGCCGTGATATTGATATCAATGCCGATTTCTGTGTACAGTCCAACCGTCAAATCACCAGAGTTGCCGTTGGCGGTTTGCGCGCCGGAGGCCAGCGAATAGACCGCAACGGCGCTGCGTTTGACCGCCAGCACGCCAGAAAGCAGAGAAACCACGCCTTTGATAAAGGCCATCAGGGTATCGCTATTAGAGGAAGTGGTATCGGCGGCATCGGCTTTTGTGCCAATGGTGGCTATTGCGCCATCGGCAAAGTCGCCAGAAGCGGCTTTCACCGCCATTTTGTTGCCAGAAACGGCCCCGGCAACAGTATTCGTGTTCGTCGCCGTATTGCTGGTGTTGGTTACGATGCTGGACAGGCTCGTGTTGGCCGTTGACTGGTTCGCGGAAGTCGCCAGCCCTGCGGTATTGTCTTCCTGAATTGCCACTTTGAAATTGCCGTTCGCGGTGAGCGTGCGCGGCATGACATTTTCCGCTACCTGCTTAATCGTTTGCAGGCGAAATGTTGCCTGGTTTGTGCTGCCATTCACGTACTTGATCTGGTAATACTGGCCAACCAGGTCAATTACCGTCGCAAAGGGCGTTGACGCTGAAACAGTAAAGCTATCCGTCAGATCAAAATGGGTATTATCCTGGCTTTGCAGGATTTGCAGGCCACCTGCCGCGCTGGCCTGATCGCTGTAGACCTCGATAGAAAGCGTGCTGTAGCTCAGGGCAGAGGCAGAAGTCCCGGTAAATGTTGCACCGGCCGTCAGTAGCGTTGTGCTGCTGTTGCTGGAGTCAACAGCATTGCTGTGTTGAATAGGAAAGTTCACGCCCGCATTGACGCTGTTAATGGCTGTCTTGACCGCCCCCGATGCATTGATCGGAAACGGTGAATCGCCGTCTACGGCGTTGGTGCCATACACCGACACTTTGAGCATCGTTCCGCTCTGATCGGTTCCGAGTGACGCCAGCGCAGCCAGGCGCGTGAAAATGCCCTTCAGCAGCGCAACGAGCGTTCCTGCGCCGCTCGTGTAGGCTGCGTCGGTAGTGGTGCCTGTCGTAGCCTGCGAACCGTCTGTGCTGCTTACCGGCTGCGTCGCCGGAAAATTGGAGACGGAGACCGAGCCGCCAATTGTCAGAGTTCCGGCCAGTTTGGCATACAGCCCTTTCAGCAGCGCAATCGCCGACCAGGATGAGGTGCTGTTTGTGGCCGCGCTATCCCCTTTCGCGCCCTGCGTGACATTGTTGCCGTCCGCGAGATAGACCTGCACCGTCGTTTTGGTATTGCCCGAATCGACATACGACGGCCCGCCTGCTACCGCGTAGGGCGTGGTTGTGCCATCAGGCACCGCGCTGCTCATGATGTTGCCAGCGCCGTCGGCTGGCTGGTTTCCGAAGCTCATTTCACGTTCTCACTTTCCGCGTCCGCTTTCGCGACGCTGCTATGCTTCAAGGCAGGGGAGGCTGGACGGCTATGCTTTTGTGTCAACCGCTTGCGCGCCTCCTCCACTGCCACCAGGTCATCAATCGTGGATTGCAGCTTCTCTTTGTCCTCTTCAAGCTGTTTGACTTTCTGTTCCAGCAACTCCACCTTTTTTATCAGGCTGTCGATGAGTTCGTTTTTGAGCTTGATGGCCGTCTGCTGGCCTGCCGATCTGGCGGTAAAGTAGCCAGCCGCCACGCCTGCCACTAGCAAAGCGATATTGATTAATAAGTTCAGATAATACGGGTCATTCGCGCTCATAGGCCGTCCTTTCTAGGTGAGTAGCCCGTTAAAAACTTTCTGCCAACTATCAAGTGCTGGGGCCTCTGAAGCCACGACAGAATACCAGTACGTGAGGCCCACCACGCCGTTTTGTATCGTCGTCTGCGGCACAATATCGATCTGTGTAATTAGCAACTGCGCATTGTTCATGGCAAAACAGGAAATAAATGCTGGCAGTTGCTGCCCGATCGCAAGGCCAGATTTGAGCGTCATAAACGAGAGAATGCGCCCGATCACGCCGTATCTCTGAAGCAGGCTCGTGGCGTAAGCAGTCGCCGCCGCGACATCCATATTTTTGCTGGAAACATCCTCCACCGCCTCGACAATGCCCGATGGGTAGCCTGTTCCGGTCGGGTCAAGAATCGCCTGATATTGCGCCTGCGTGACCGTGCCAAAGCAGAACACCGTTGGATAGGGCGTCGCGTTCGGATTATTGACGCCGGTGTTGTCCACCACCACCGTCATGGTATACGCGCCGATGTACTCGACAATCAGCTCATCGAAGAAGCCCAGCACAGCCCCACTGGCGTCCTGTGTGATCGTCGTGGATCCGATCTGATAATAGAAATCCTTGCCGGTGTCCGTTCCCAGGATTCCCACGCTCTGCTTTTGCCCGTTGACCGTAACCGCCGGCGGCAGCGCGTTTTGCGCTATCGGATAGGTCAGCGTCCACGAGGTGCTTTTGGTGTCGCCGAAGACATCCAGCGTGGCCGTCTTCGTCGCCTGTACACCTTTCAGCTTCTGCCGGTTGCGGTAGAGGTCTGATCCATTTTCCATCGTCAGATTTTTCACCTGCACGTTGGCGGTGTTGGTATCACTGACGGTTTGCAGCACCCAGGGAGCCGGTACCGCCGTTTGCGCCTGAAAGGTGAGCTGGCGCGAGGGCAGCACCGTCCAGGCGTAATTCGCTTTTTTGTTCTGATCGTCAATATTGGCGCTGACATACGTATCCTGATAGTTGTCGCTGGCGTCCAGCATGCCGGGGCCTATTGTGCCGTCCGAGACAAATACCGCAGAATCCAGCACCTGTGGCGTTTGCGTCGGGTCGGTGCTGGTAAGCGTAAATTTGAGCTTCACGCTTTTCCCAGACAGATTATCCCCGTAGGCTTGCGCCCAGATTTGATAGCAGCGCAAGAGGCCATTTTCTAAGAGGCCAAATTTACCCGCCGCGAGCGGAGAAATATCGGTGTATTGCAGCACCTGCACGCCATCGAAGTAGACGGTCAGGACGCCGCCCTGATTGTCGAGCTTGACAATATGCCACGTGCCTCTGACAAAGCTGATCGTGACATCGGCTCCAAGCTGCGTATTGGAGCCGCCGGAGCGTTTATAGAGGCGCAGCAGGTTCTGATTTGAGGTTCCCTGACTATCCCACACGCGCACGAAATAGGAGTTATTCGCGTTCTGGTAGTTGGTCATCGGGCCGGAATTATCGGCCTGGTCAAAAATCGCCTGTATCCAGTTATCGGCCTGGCTCCATGCCGTATTGTAGATGAGCGTGGCGTTCGTGCCGCTATTGTTGGAGACGCGGCTGTTTGGCGTATCCCAGACCCAGTTGCCGCCCGCGCTGGCAAATTTGAGCGTAGAGCCGAAGGCGCGCGAGATATAGAAATACCCCGGCCCGCCGCCGGTAAAGCTGCTCTCGGTATAACTCGCGCTATCATTGCTGCTGAAGAGATCGACAAAAGCGGCAGGCTGCGTATTGATGCCCGATATGCCATTGCCAGGAGCGGCGATGCTCTGCCAGGTTGCGCCGCCGTCGATGGAGGTAGCCGCCGCGACGCTCGTATTCGCTGGCTGATTATCATTCCAGTTCACCAGCGCAGCCCCTGCCCGGCCAACGCTCGTGAGCGACAGGGCAGGGGAGACCCAGGTTCCGCTGGCACTCGGCTGTGAAGCAAGCCAGAGCGTCACGCCATGCAGCACGCCGGTCATGTATTCCGTTCCGTCGAGGGCGACGGTCACAATGGAGGCCGCGTTCTGCATGCTGAGAATCGCCTGCACGTAGAGATTGGTTCCACCGGCGGGCGTGACACCCGGCCCGAAATTGGGGATAGCGGCCCCGTTCATGCAAGCGTACCAGTTCGTGAGGTCGGTACTGGTCTGAATGGTGAGCGTGGCCCCGGCGGGCAGATCATCGTCCCATTGCACAACGCTATTTTCGATGGTACCAACAGAGCCAATCGCCAGGGCAGGAGAGGTGTGTGTGCCGGTCAGGCTCTGCACCAGTCCGAAATTATCAAAGAAACCGCTATGCACCAGGCCATCAGCGGCATTATTCCAGAAGCGCAAACCCACGCCGCCCGATGCCGTGTAGGTCGAATCAGTGGCGTTGAGATATAGCACCTCATCCAGATAGACTTTGTGACTGCTGCCATTCACCACGACCTTCAGGCGATGCACGTCGCCCGGATTGAGCGTCAACGCCTGACTGGCAACCGTCGTAAACGTGGTTCCGACGTTGTTGTTGGCCCCATAGCCGAGGCTGATCAGCGTTGGCTGAATGGCCGCATTGTAGGCGAAGCTATTGGAGCCGCTGCCCCAGTTCGTCGTCCGGTAGACAATGCCGCTATTGCAGTTGGCTGCCGGTACCTGTACATCGAGTTCGACCGTAAAATCTTGCCAGTTGCCCACGAAATTGAGCTGGCAACGCGCGTCATTGCCGTGCGCGCAGGTACAAAGCTGCTGGCCCTGTAGGAGCGGCGTGGTGCCGCCGGGGTCGCTGCTCCACGTCGTTTGATTGGCTGTATTGGCGTCATCCCAGTTGCGCCAGTAGCCCCAGAGGTAAATGTCTCCGCCAACGACCTGCAAATTGCTGTTGGAGCCGCCGGAGAAGTTGTCCGCGAGATGCGCGTCGGTTTTCGTGCAGGCGTAGGCGGGATTCACCGTCCAGCCAATGGCAGAGAGCGTGGGTGAGGCTTCCGGCGATGGGCCGACAATCGAAAAACTGATTTTCGTCTGAAGAGAGACGCCGCTCGTGTTCATGCCCACCGGCAAATTGGGAATAGGCGTGGTGGACAAAAGCTGAGAAAGATCAGGCAGCGTCTGCCAGGTCACGCCGCCATCGAAGCTACTTTGCACTGTCAGCACCGTGCCAGCGGCGCTCACATCGGCGGTGTAGGAAATCGTCGAGGACTGCATGATGCCCACGCTGGCAATGCTCGTTGCGGGCGAAATCCGATAGCCGTACTGGCTGTAGGCGGTAACGGTCGTCACGCTCGGAAATTCATAACCGAGCGTCTGGAGCTGCACATTGGTATTGAGCGAGCTATTGAAGATCGTCAGCTTTGTTGTTCCGCCGTTGGTAATGCGGACGTTGCGGAAATACGCTGTGTACTGGCCCTGTGAGTCGCCTTCCAGCGCCACCATCGCCTGCGAAAGCGTGCCATGTCCGTTGGCGGGCAGGCTGGAAAGGTCAATGGAACGGCTATACCATTGATCGTTGGCAAAGCCAGAGAGATCGGAGCCTGGATGCAGGTTGAAGCCCTGCTGATCGACCAGCTTGTGCGTATTGCCAGAACTGGTATAGGTGAAGTCTCTGAGCGTCTGCCCGTCTGAGCAGATGCCGTCAACGCCCGCCTCGATTTGCGGGGATGTGCTGGAAATCCAGACATCGTATTGCAGCGTGTCACCTGAAACAAGCGTGTAGCTGCCCGCCCAGATTTTGAAGTAGACGTACTGGTTGCCATAGCCGGTAGAGGCCGTGCCGGTCAGCTTGATGGCCTGCGTTGAGGCCAGCGAGAGCAGATTATTGGCGGCTGCGACGTTGTTCAGCGTGCCACTGCTAAAGGCGCTGGTCGTCTTCTCCGTTTTCGTGACGATGCTGCCTGCCAGCGCCAATTCCAGATCGCCGTCGCCCGCGTTGCCATCCCCTGCATTGCCGGTCGCCTGTGTGTTGGAAAGCGTCGCGCCCGCCGTCCAGTCCGTTTGCAGGTGATTGAAGTCCAGCGCGAAATTACCGAAGATGCCTTCTTGCGCAAGCACCTGCTGGATTTGGTCAGCCACGATCACGCCGCCATACTGGTTGGCGTAGAGGCTGTTGGACGTGCGTTTGGAGGTCAGCCACGTCATGTCTGCGATGCTATTGCACGTCCAGAGGTTGGTTGACTGCGGCGTGAGGTTGCTGGCTACAGGATCAATCAAAAAGCCTGCGAAAATGGTGCCTTGCACGCTATCCACAATCGAAACGGGCTGGCCTTTGCCGTATTGCGCCGTGCCTGCATTGTCGATGATCGTAAAGCTCACTTGCGGAACCTGATTGAGCTTTGAAGAGGCTTTCAGCGAGCCTTCTCTGATCTGGACAGCGTTGTTGTTGACGGTGACAGTAAGATTGCTCATGCTGCACGCCTCACAGGGCCCGAATGGCTAGCCATCTTGAGGATACGCTGCCCGACCATATCGGCCATCTCCATGCTGTCAATATAGAGATGGTTGTGAATATGGATTTCCGGCGCGCTGCCCCCGCTCATCGCGCTGTACATGGCAGGGGTAGGATAGCTGCCGCTCGGATAAATTGACGCGCCCTGCGGAACGTACATGAGTTCAGGCCCGTTCTCACCTACCACGGCAATATGTGATGTCGGGCTGTTGGTAATGCCGCTGGCATGGCCGGGAAACGGGCTGTTACTCGTGAAATCGGAGCTGAAGCCCGTTCCCATGTGGTGGATACGCATGAAGTTCGCATTCGCTTGATCTGCCGCCTCCGCGCTTTTCTGCTCAATGTAGGCCGCCACATCATTCATGTACTGAATGGTCGACTGATCCAAACTTTGCAAATCGCCAATGGCATTGCCGACAAATTGTTTGAATAAATCCTGCGCTTTTTGCGACAGGGTTTGCGCGCTGGTCAGGCTGTTATCGGCCATGTTGGCGAAGGCCCCGCGCACATCCTGGCTCATGTCGTTGGTCTGGTCGACCACGACGTTTTTCATTTGCACAGTATCTTTTGCCACGTGATTGCCCATGTCACCCATGACACCCTTGACGCCCTGAAGGACGGTTTCCATGTCCAGCGTTTTGCCCTCGACATGGCTGGTGAAATCGTCCCACATGGCCTTGATATTGCCGAGGCCGCTAAAGGGAGCCAGTCCGTCCAGCAGGCCATTTTTGATGTTCTCGCCAACGGATGAGGCCCATGACGGGTTACTCGCGTCTTCCTGAAAATGGTTGAGGTTGATGGCGACGGCGGCAATCGCGAGGGCGGCAGGCCCCATTGCCGCCACAATAGAGCTTCCGGCAGTGGTGGCAGCCGTGCCAACGGCCTCGGTGCTGGCAGCGGTCGCGTCCGCCGTCTCACCCACTGCGGCAATTTCCGTGTCCATCCCCGCCGATGAGGCCGCGACCTCCCCTTCAGCAGTGGTGGAGGCCGCGCCGATAGACTCGACCTCGGTAGCAGTGGTTTCCGCTGTCGTACCAACGCCCTCGACGCTGGTTTCCATGTCGTCCCAGAGCGAAAGTTGCGTCGGACCAGTTTCGGCGACCGCCGCCACTTCTTCCTGTGTCGTTTCAGCTTCTGTGCCAAGATTTTCAACGGAGGTTGCTGTTTCGTCAGTCGATGTCTTCAGGCCATCCAGATCGGCCTTCAGGTTCGGGAATTGCTTGGAGATCAGGTTGTCGATGGATGCGCCGAGCTTGTCTTTGAAAGAGCTAGCCAGATTGGCAACGATGCCCTCGCCCTCGTTGAGTTTCGCAAAGATCGACGCGAAACCGGAGACGGTATCGGCAATTTTCAGGCCAATAAAGGCCGCGCCCAGCACCCCTACTGCCGTCGCCAGAATGTAGGTTTGCGGCCCGCCTGAAGTCAGCCAGCCAACGAGATCAGCCAGCCAACCAACAAGCGTCCCGGCCACTGAAGCGACAGTACCGATGGTATCTGCCAGATTCGACAATGTATTTTTGGCCGCGCCGCTGGTATCCAGCCACTGCGCAAAGCGGCCAACGGCGGAGCCGACGTTGGAAATCAGGCTTTCCAGCGGCGGCAATACGTTCTGCTCTAAATCGTTGCCGACGTATTGCAGGAAAGCGGAGACATGCGGCAGGATGTCACGCAGCGCGCCCATGACATCCTGCACCACGCCGCTGTTATTGGCGGCGCTGAGCAGGCCAGAAGCGAAATGGCTGAGATCGCCGGTTACGGTCTGGACGATGGACGCGCCGCCGCTCAGAATGCTGAACAGGTCAGCAAACGCGGCCTTGACATCCGCCGGATTGACGGTACTCAAATCCTTCTGGACGGTGATGAAAAATTCGTGGATATTGCCGAAGATACCGGAGACATTGACGCCTCCGCCCAGGTTCAGGCCCTTGAACAGCCCGCCAAGCTGTGTCAGCGTGTCGCCCACGTCCTTGCCAACCGAGGCCAGCCCCTTTTGAAAACTGCCGGAGGCCAGCAAGGTTCCGATTCCATTCAGCCCCTGCTCGACATCGTAGAACAGGCTGCCCTTGACGACTTGCCCGCCCTGCACACCCAGAAAGGCTTCCCATCCCAGTTTGAGGTTGGAGACAAAGGTGGAAAGCTGGCCGTTCATGGTCGTGGCTTGCTTTGCCATGCCGCCGCCGAAGGTGTCTTCCATGCCTTTTGACAGGGCAGGCAACACCACGTCAGACGTGAGCTTGCCCTGCTTTTCCATCTCTTGCAGGACAGAAACCGGCTTGCCCATTGCCTCTGACAGCAGTTTCCAGGCGGGAATACCATAGGTTGAAAGCTGCATCATATCGACGGCGGTGAGCTTCCCTTGCGCCTGAATCTTGCCGAAGATATCGATCACGCTGGACAGGTTGGCGTCGGTACCTTTGCCTAGCGCGCTGAGTGAGTCGCCAATAGCCGTGATGTAGGGGATGACCGATTTCGTCTGGAAGCCGAAGGCAATCAGTTTTTCAGCGGCGTTGTCGATGGCGTCGGTCTGGAACGGGGTACGCGCCGCGAAGTCGTTGAGCTGCGAAAGTTCCTCTTTTGCCGCGCTGGTAGAATGCATGAGTGTATCAAAGGCAACGCCGGTCTGCTCAGCGGAAGCGGCGGGGGCAAGCAACGAGCCAACCGTATTGATTGCGGTAGAGGCCAGCGTTTGCAGGCCCAGAACGGCCATGCCAACCTGAGAAGCGAAACTGACGACGGAGCCGATTGCGCCAAAAAAGCCGCCACCGGCAGCGTCGCCTGCCTGTTGCGCGGCAGGCCCGACGCTGTTGATTTGCTCTTTCGCAGAGGCTATTCCGCTCGTGAGGCCCGATAAATTGACCTCAAACGAGACTTGTAACGCTCCCAGATCGTCGCTCACTCTGGCTTTGCCGCTTTCAATTCAAACAAGGCCCGATAACCCAGCAGTTCGCTATCAGGCCAGTGGACAATCTCATGCACAGGCACGTGCAAAATCAGGCTTAGCTCGTAGAAGAATCGCTCCCTGGGGTCGGACTCGAGTTGTCTTTTTTTTCGTCAACCACCTGTGGCGTCCAGGCGGCTGTAAGCGCGCGCGCCTGATTGATAAGCGGAAGCAACTTCGTGAGGCCCACGCCCTCGGCCAGCGTCGTAATTTCCTTCAGGTCAAACACCGGCTGCGGCGGGCTTTCCTTTGTAAGCAGCGCCAGCGCGATATGGCGCAAACCGGACGTGGGCAAGTCAGCATTGACGATATTGGCCTCAGCAGGGGTGAGTTCGCGCAACTGCACGGCAGGGGTACCATCGTCGTTGAGAAAGCCAGGCAGGACAGCTTTCAGAAACTTCACATCGACATCCTGCATGGTGAAGCCAAGATTGTAGAGATAGTTTCTGAGTTCGTCTCGTGTTTTTGCCATGTAATCAATCCTCCAATGTTCTGTGCTAAATCAGGACAATTTGTCCATCGACTTGAAAACTGGAATTGTTTTCGTTGATCGCTGCAACGGGGCTATGGATATCCGAATCCTTGACATAGCAATAGCCCTCGGCGCGCGTGTTATCCGGCGCGACGCAGGAGAGGATGAGCAGATCGCCAGCAGAGAGATGACCCACCAGCGTCTCGTCAATCCACCAGCGTTTGAGCGTGAAGACGCCACCGCCAAGTACCGGCAGATAGTCCGCCCACATGGAGCCGCCGGGGCCTTTGTGCGTCGTCACGTCGGCCATGTTGCGCGTCATTTGCGCATCCCAGTCGGATGTACCGCCAACAGAGGCATAGACATAGTATTTGCCGCTGTGGATGCGAACCTGTGTGCCTGATGCGTTCGCGGAACCAAACACAATCTGCGCGGTGAGCGCGCGCAGGGTGTACGTGCTGGATGAAACTGTTGACCAGGTTGTGCCATCAGGGGAGGTCTGCACCACAAAGACGGCTGATCTATCCAGATAGCGATGCGCCTGGTTCGTGATGTTGTAGGTTTTGTGATCCCCGCTATCGGTAAAGGCTTCATCGGTCATAGTGACCGAGGGCAGAGAGACGATGAGGACATCTCCCTGCACACCTGCCATCGCGCTCATGCTTCACCCCTTTCACGCCGCTCTACAGGCTGATTTATGCGTAGACTACCGCGCCGGTTACCGTAATTTCGGCGGTGAAATCGACTTTGTTGTTGACGGGCGCGTGTGGATGCCACTGCGACACATAGCCGGTAAAGGTCGCGGTTGAAGTACCATCCGGCGAGAGGATGAAGTACAGCAGCGTGGCGTTGGCAAAGGCGTTGCGCAGCACGACCTGTCCATTGGTATCAGACATGTCGTAATTGCCCTTGATCGTCAATTTCCCGGATTTCAGGCCGGGAATGTACTGTTGCCAGGTGTTGCCCATCGCAGACACATCGTACATAGCCTGTTGCGCGGGCATGTCATAATCGTTGCCATTGCCCATTTGATTGGTCGGCGACGCGCTGGTACCGACTTTCAGGGTAGCTACTGAGCCTGCTGATGCTCCCATGATAATAAGCTCCTTCCGAGGGCCTTAGCCCTGCGTACACACAAGATAGCGATGAAAAATTGCTTGCGTTAAGCCGTCGTTTTGCGGCGGTTCCTGCTCATTGTCGAAGTAGAGCAGAAAGTTCGTAAAGCCACCGGCAAGGGTAAGCGGCTTATTATGCGTAAGCTCATGCACTTGCTTCATAATGGCCCGTGCTTGCGCGCCGCCGCCTGATTGCGTGAAGCAAGAGACTTGCACGTACACATCTTTGCCGTCCGTCCCGAAGGCAAAGCCCCTGCCTTGCTGTGTCGTGATCGGAAAGACGACCAGGTACGGAAATGACTGTCCGGTGGGCGCGCTGCCAGCATCGAACACATTGCCAGGCGGGTTCGTCGGATTACCCAGCAAACCTTGCAATGTCGAGTCGCCCATATAGCGCGCCATCAACGCAGCCTCGATTTCTCCGGTTGGTAGTCCCACTGGCTAGCTCCTGTAAATGTCCTGTAGCTCTTGAAGCAGGTTCGTTCGAGCGTCCACATACGCTGGAAAGAGCGATGGGCGCGCCCGCATGCGGCTCGTACCAAGTTCCAAAAAGATGCCGTAAAAAACGGTGTTGTAGACACGACACTGGCATGGCCCCGTCTTCTCATAGGTATAGCCAGCGCGAAAGCGACCTGTATCAACCGGCGCGCGCTGCTTTGCCCCCGCCTGGCAATCAATACCGGCCCCCTGCACGGCGTTGTCGGTCTGTTGTGTCTTTTGCGCCAGCCATGCGTCCAACTTTGCGTTGATGGCAGCAGTCCCGTTGATGTTGATGGAAAAGCTATCTGCCATTTATGGCATCTTCCCACTCTGCATAGCCGCCTGAACAGCCAGGCGCATGGCAACGGCGTTCGTTAGCTCGTGTAGCGGCAAATTCTTGATATCCGCAAGCTGGCGCGCCACTTCCTGCCGGATAAGTTCTTTGATGTCCAGCGACTTCACCAGTTCGCTGACTTCCTCGGAAACATCGATGCGGATAGTTGCATCAGTTGTCGCCATTAGCCCGCCTCTTTCTGTTTGTATCGCTCTTGCCCCTGAACGCGGGTGATAATCCCAAGTGCAGAACGTACCCCGCTATAATGCTCATTGGCATAACTCTGCTGTTGGATCTGAAAATCGATAGTAAGCCCGGTCATCGACTTGCCCAGAGCGGAATAGGCCAGCACGAGTGACACCCACCGCTCATTGTAGTGCGGGTTTTCCGGCTCACCTAACTCTAGCCGTGCGTATTCCTCGTCAGGCAAGATGAGTCGGACATCTACGTCACGCCACTGCTTATTTAGCACGGAGGAGCCGACGTGATAGGCGGTATGCCCGAACGCCGCCCATATTTGATGTCCGAAGGCTTCTAAGTACAGGTCTGCTGGCATCCCGACGCTCATTAGTTCGCACCTTTGCGCTGCAATGCGCGCTGCTGCAATGCCGCCATACGTCGCTTGCGGTTCTCTTCCCGCATGGCACGGCTGGTGTAGCTTCCCAGCGCGACCACTTGCGTCATGCTCGGAAAGCGCCGCGCTATCGCCTTCTTAAAGCGCGCTATATCCTCATCCAGTTTTTGTTCTGCTGTATCGTTCATCAGTTCACCACCTGTGCTTGCACTTCATGGCAGATGAGCCAGAGCGAGACATTGGCCTCGTTCGGATTCTCGACGCCCAGAAGCTGATAGACATGGTTCACGCCGTGCGCGCTATAGAGTACCCGCATCGGCTTATTGTTCAGGTCGCCCGCGCCCACTGCCACTGACTTTTGAAAGCGAATTTGCATCGCTCTATCCGCCTCTGGATAGAGTTGGAAGTAGCGATACACTTTGCCCATGCCGCGCCCCATTGATCGATCAACAAAATTCGCCCAACAGGTGTAGATCGTTTGCCAGTTGTCCTGCCGGTTGTTCTGATCGACCCAGGTATACTGGTTTTGCTGTATCTGAATCCGCCGGTTCAGGTCTGAACTGCTGATCTGATCTTTTGCCCCTGGCATCAATTACCTCGCTATATCCAGGCCGTCGCCTCGCGCTTTGCCAGGAATTTCTGAAGCAAGCCAGGCGGCAAGTCCTCTGCCTCACGGTTCTGATAGAAAAAGGCCAGGCCATCGAACATGGCCTGTTGCAGATCAGGTGGGAGTCCACCGAAGCCGTAGCCAGACCAGTACGTGAACAGCCAGAAGTTGACCGTGAGTGGGTCCTGCACATACACCCGCGCCGGTTCGCTCGTGTCATCAATCCAGATGTTGGTGGAGCCGTCTGGGTTGGTGAATTGCGGGAACGTTGCCCACTGGTCAAAGGCCGTCGTTTTCGTTTGCATCAGGAAGGTCTGATCGGTCTGTACCGGCGCAACGGAGAGGTCAAAGTAGAATTGGGCCGCCCCGAACGGGTTTGCGCCTAGCTGTTCCTGGTATTTGTACCAGTTTGGGCCACGATTGACCGGTCCTGACAACTCCCCGCCTGTTGGCCGGTCAATCGTGTAGAGTTCCTGGATTTGCTGGGTGGCAAACGCCCGGCCTGAGATCGTCTCCCCGATGCCGCGCACGCGGGTGATGAGGCCAGAAATCACCGTATCGTCATCGCTGAAGTCAACGCGCAGCCACGCTTTTGCATCAGCAAGCGCAATCGGCTCCTCGGATACTGGGGTGATGACCTTGTAGACGCCGCCACTCATGCAGATTCACGCTCACTTTCTACAGTTGATAGCCGTGCGCGTTCACACAGTTGTTGGTATTGCCGCTGCCCAGGCTTGGGCAGGTGACAGTAATGGCCGTGTTCACAGCACTGGAACGCAGGGGCGGGTTGAATTCCACCACGAGCGGGCTGTTCTGTGCGTTCACGCCTGCAACCACACCGACCGGAAACGTCTCCGTCCATGTGCCATCGGAGACCGTCGCATTGACCACTGAGGCAGCCGTTGCGCCCGTGCCAACAATCTCAAAGCCGGTGATATAGGTATATTTGCCGGAAGCCGCGGCAAGCGTTGCCGCCGCCGTTGCCGCCGCCTGGTTGCCAGAACTGGCAACAAGCGGCGTAGCCCCAGCAGGGTAAGGCGCAACGCTGGCGGCTGGCACATCAGGAACAACCGGATAGGTCATACTTCACCGTTTCCTTTCTCTGCCTAGACATTGGCAGGCATCAGGCGCGGGCGACCCGCAACGATAATCACGTCATAGCCACAGCCAGTAGACGGGCTGCCAGTGACGGTGGAAACCACGCGAATGTAGCGTTTCGCGCCGATGTAACCCACGCGCTGGTTGATGGCCGTCGCGGAACTACTGATCGCATTGGGCTGAGCGTTGCCGGTGGGATTGCTATTGCTGTCATTCAGCTTTGAAGGCGCGCTATTCGTCGTGCTGGTAGCACTCCAGGCCACCAGGTCAGTGGCTGCCACCGCTCCCAGGTCAGTGCTGCCATCGGCGCTCTCATGGATAACCGGGGTGATCGTGCCATCGGTGTAGTTGCCAGCCAGAATGTAGATCATGGCCCCGTCGTAGTTCGCCAGATCAATCCAGGCGCTGGTCTGCGTTGTTTTCACCACAGGCAGGGCAGAGAGGCCGGTAAAGAAGCTGCCCACCTCCGAAACAATATCTCTCATGTGCTGTATCTCCACTGGCAGGGGATAACACCCCCGCCTTGATTACTTGACAATAACAAACGCTTTGCGCCTAGTTGCACTTGAGCGTGCGGAACGCTTCGGGAAGCAGCACGCCACCGCCCACGCGCATGCGGGCGATGAAGCCGATCAAGCCGGACTGCGCGTAGAGTTCGTTCAACTGCTGGATGTTGAGGGTGATCCTGTCCACGATCATGTAGTTGGAAAAGTCGCCCACCGCAATCGGGTAGTTGCCCGTGCCGATTTCCGACATGTCTGGCATCTCGACATAGGGCGTGTCGTAAATCTGGGCGGGCAGGCCACCTGCGGCGAAGGGCTGCCAGAGCGGGCGGTTCTGGCTGTCCTTAAAAAGCCTGATGGTGTTGAGCGTACCGCGTGTGAAGATGTACGTCGCGTTGGCATCGTAGTCGGCCTTGAGGTCCATCTTGACGTTCAACACATCGTCGGCGTTGATCTTGCCCACTGCCGCGCCGGAAAGCACATAGGGAATCTGCTGGACGTTGTTGTTTTTGCCAGCAGAGCCGCCCGTGAAGCTGGATGTTGCGGCATTGGGATAGCTCATAATACCCTGTGGCTGCCCACTACCAGAGCCATTGATAAACGCCGCGCCCTCAGTTTTCGCGAACTGGAGCATGAGGCGCTGCTTGATGAGGTCTTCCAGGTTGAACATGGAGTCTTCCAGGTTCTGCTGGCTAATCCTGAGCAGGCCACGCAACTCATGTACCGGAATGGTGATCATGCCGATGGTCGGGTCTTGCGAGTTGCTGAAGGACGCCGGCTCAGAGGACCAGTAGGCCGTCGTGTCGTTCTGCAAACTGGGCATCTGGACTTTTTCGCCGGAAGTCGTCTGAGTGCGGCAAATCTTACGCATGGGCGAGACAAGCAGCCGATAAGCAATCAATTCGTCCATGAAGTCGGTGCTGGCGAAAAAGCCGCCGGTGGTCGCATCTGCTGCATAGAGAGCTTTGCGCTCGGCAGGCATGAACTCTTTGACAATGAGTGCCTTTTCCGCAGGTTCGAGCAGGTTAATGTCGCCCCTGGCTTTCATGGCCTTGATAAACGCCTGGTGTGCTGCGCTGCGCTCTTTCTTGCCACTACTCATCGGCGGGCGGGAGCGGGCAATGCGCTCAGCGTCCACCGCGTCCATCAGTTCGTTGACGCGCTCGTTGAGGCGGTCAATAATCGTTTTCTGCTCAGTAGGCATGGCCCCGGTTTTCGAGGTCAAATCCTCCTTGATCTTCTTTTGCTCTTTGTCGAGACCATCGACGCGGGCGGAAATTTCCTCAGCCAGTGTTTTGATCTCGTCCTGAATATCCGTTAAAGTTGGCATATTCGATCATCCTTTTGTAAGGTTGTTATGATGCACGTTGGGTCAGTTTCTGGCGGATAGCGCGGAGACTGGACAGGGCAGCATCGATTTCTTCCTCATTCGCGGTATCGCTTTTCTGCGATGGGCGCGGGGAAGTGGCACGTGTCCCGGCACGGGACGAGGTGCTTGCTTTGCCTTCCTGGTTCGTTCCGGCGTTGCCTGAGTCGGTACCATAGGCTCCCTCTGAGCCTTGAAGGATGGTTGCCAGATCGTCGGCGACGTTTTGCACAGACTTCATCTGGCGTTGCACGCTCTTGGTGAGCGAGTCAGCGGCGTCATGCAGGCCGTCTGCGTGGTCTTGCAGGGCCTGCACATTGGCTGCGCTGAAGGCGCGCCCGGCTTTGAGCGCCTTGCTGTCACCATTTACCATTGAGGAAACGCTGTCGGCCGCGTCGTGCAGTGCGTCGGCATGGGCCTGAACTTTCTTCATGGCCTTGCTTGCGGCAGTGCGGAGTGAGTCAACATGATCTGAGGTGAAGCCGCCGGTTGTCGCGTCGGCAGCATAGCTGGCCTTGCGGGCAAGCTCACGTTGGCGGCTCATGTAGTAGTAATAGGGGCGGGCGATGTCATAGCCGTACTGGTCGGCGATTTCCTGCATGTAGTTGGAAACATCCAGGTCGATGCCCTTTTGCACATAGGCTTTCAGGGCATCGATGAAGCCCAGCGTGTTGCCGGTATCGTCGCTGCCATCAGCGGTCCCTTCCAGAATGGTGTTGACCACATCATCCTGTGGTTCGTCGCCGATGCTAAAAATATCAATGACCGACTGCTGCAATGCACACACGAGATTCTGAAAGTCGGTGTAGAGCCAATCTTTGATCTGCTCAAGTCGGTAGTGGTCGTTGAAGTCTTTGCGCTGCATAGGGCGTCTCCTTGCCTTGCCGTCGTCTTTCCAGGGCGCGACAATCGAATCGTCGTCAAATTCCTTTGCCATGCGGCTGTAGTAGGTTTCGATTTTGGCTTTCACACCGTCCACGTCGCCCTCTGGAATGTCCGCCGCCTCCACGCCGTGCGCACCTGCACAGGCGAAAATGGCACGCGGCATCGCTTTGATAGCGCCGCCAACGACATCGCAGAAGAGGAGTTTGTAGGAGGTGACATTCTCTGGTGCTGAGTCATCGAACCAGAAATGCACACTCTTCATACCGGCGGTGTCTAAGTTGCCATCGCTATCAGTGAATTGGGCAACAATGCGCCCATATGCTGCGTCGTTATCCCAGGTCGTCTTCCGATTGCCGAGCGGCCATGTTGTTTTGCCGGAAGCCCCTTTGCGCTGCATGGCTTTTACTCCCGCGATATAGGTGGCGTCATTCATCGGGAACGTGACGGGATCGACCGAGAAGAGGCGCAGTTCTGAGAGGTCGCGCACGCCCGATTTGTCGTATTTCGCCCCGCCTGCTGGCACATCGTAGATAATGGAGAGATCGTCAATCATGCCCGCCTTTGCCAGCGCGTAGAACTCGCGCCCGCGCTGGGTTGCTAGAGCAATATCGCCCTTACAGAGCAGCCCCGTCGCGTCCTCGGTCATGTCATACCAGCCGCCGATCAGCTCATGGTCATCGTGCTGCCAGAGCATTTTGAGGATGTATTTTTTCTCGCGTGCCTTTGCCCGCGCCTTGCTGTTTTTGATCGTGCGCGTGAACGCGCCGGGCAGGATGCGATCATTACCCTCATCAACATTGTTGAAAATGGCTCCATAAGCTTCGATGTGTCCGAACTCTTGCCCACTCTCATCGGTAGTGACGCCTGTGGCTTTGACCTGGAAAGTCAGGCGTTTTGTCTCTCTGCTCATACCAGCACCACCTCCTGCACAAACTTGCGGTAATCCGCCCGCCGGGCGCGCTTCTCTTGCTCATCATCGTCGCTCTCGTCATCAGTGCTGGCAGGTACTTGCACGCGCTTGAAGAACACCGTGCATCGGCAATTCGCCAACTGAGAGGCAGGTGCGCCCATCGTGTTGTCACCTGGCTGCATCAACTGATAGCCACCCACCTCAAACGGCTCGTCCATTGCGACTTCCTGACCGTCAGCATCAGCATGATCGGGCCGCGTGCGACCATCTGCCGTTGCCAGCCAGACTTTGTTGAGCGTCAACCCGCTCTGCTTTGCGGCCTGCACCGCGCCCCAGTTCGATGCGGCCACAACTTCCGTTCTGGCGATGACGGTACTTCTGTTGGGGATGATCTGTTGCAGGTAGAGCGTGTCGATGCGCTTTGCAAGCTGGGGGATGGATTCACCGGCGTCTACACCGTCTGCCAGTGCCTGACGCAACAGATCCAGCGTGGTCTGGTTAATCTGGCTAACCTTTGTCCCGGCAAGCTGAAGCAGATACTGAATGGTCTGCGTATTAAAGAGATTGGCCAGTGTCGTTGTCTTGGTAACATGGCGCGCTCCCTGTGATTTCAAGTCCTTTGCGATGGCCCCACCCACATCGCTTGCCACGTCCTGATAGAGCTTGACGAGCAGCGAGGTGAGGTCATCGTCCTGGCTGTCTACCGCCTCTTCCACGAGATTTTCCAGGTGATCCTCGTCAGTTGCGGTCGGTAGGGCCTTGTGCAGCTTCTTGATAACCGCTTCTTTCTCCGTCGTGAAGTAGTCCTGTAAGCGGCTCTCTGCTTCCTCCTCCCACTTTGTGCGTAGTTCCTCTACCGACGCCAGGTAAGCAGCCTTTTGTTCAGCAGTGGAGAGGTCGAGTGCTTTCGTAGCACGAGCGGCAGCGTAACGATGAAGAGGATGAGCAGATTTGCCAGAGCCGTTGCTACCGCGATCATTGCCATTTGCATCAGGCTTTGTATTATCAGGGCGTGTGTTGGCATCGCTAGTGTTTCCTCCATCAGCGGGTTGCCCCGGCGGGGGATTGTCGAGTTCATTTTCTGGTACCGGTGCAGGTGGCGCGGCTGGCTTTTGCAGCGATTGTTCGGCGTATTTGTCCAGTTCGTCCTGCTGTACCAACACGGCTCCGAAGCGGAACACGTCGCCGCCTGGCACCGATGGCAAGTCTTGCAGAGTGCGCGCCTCATTGAGCGTGATGCTGGACGCAGAGCCTGCCGCCCAATTCTGAAAAGCCCGCTGCGCACGCGCCGTCTTCGACGCCTGGATGACTTCCTGCACGACTTCTACGGTGGTTTTGTCGTAGTAGAGATAGGCTACGGGTCGTCCGCTGCTATCGCAGAGGTCAGGGTACATGGGAACCAGCCACATGTTGAGCAGGTCGTAAAATTCGTCATTCTGCGGAAAAATGGCCTCGGTGTAACTGGCCGCTTTCGCTTCCTTCATGTTGTCGTAGGTGGTGGAACTGGTATCCCCGATCAACTGAGGCGGCATGTTGAGAATGTTGGCAATGCCTCCGCCGTTATACTTCATCGAGTTGAGCCAGTCCATCTCTGAGGGCGGCAGACCCGTTGACTGCCACGACAGCCCGCCGTCCAAGAGGGGCGCTTTGCCCGCGTTCTGATAGCCGGACAATTCCTCTTGCAGCGCCTTTTTGAGTTTTTGCCGGTCATTGGGTGAGAGAATTTGCGCCAGTATCCACGCGCCGGGCGGCTTTGCCATGTTCTGTAGGAGCGCGAGGTTCCATTTCTTCGCGGCGGTCTGTTGATCGATCAGAAGCGCGGCCACCTCGACAGGAGAGAGTCCCCAGAGCGGGTCATCCGGCGCCCACGTCTTGAGATGACCGATATTGCGCGGGTCAATGGGCTTATCCCTGCCAAACGGCTCGTATTCGTAGTGATCGATACCCCGCGTCGCAGTCGGCACAATCGTAACTTTTTCCGGCTCCAATGTCCACAGTTCATCGGGCGGACCAGATGCGGCTTTGCGAATGGCGTAGAGAAAGGCGTTGCCCGTGACATTGAAGAAGCCCAAAACCGACTTCCTGAAATAGACGCCGCTCCACTCCGCATTCGGGCGCGCCAGTTTATCCAGCAGCGGATGGCCGTCAATTGTCTTGCTCATCGTGCGGTCGGTGTAGAGGACAGGCGGGATGGCTGCGCCGTTGGTGATGAGGTAGTTGACGCATTTGTACAGGGTATCGGATGTGCGATAGCCCTCTTGGGCGTAGGCGCGGTAGTTTCTGGGCATGGAACGCGGCTGGGGGATATCGTTGACAGCGAGGGCGGCAAACATGGGGTTGCTTTTGAGATCAGCAACCTCAATGGAGGGCAGGCGCTGTACCGGCATGCGCGAGATATGCGATTGTTTGCGATTGCGCCGTCTGCTCAATGAAAAAGCCGCTCCTGTTCGGAACGGCCTGGTAGCATGGCGCTTAGCGGCTCTCAGATTATGATTGTTGAGAGTAGTATAACCTATGGGAATGAATTATGCAAGAGTTATTAGCCGATCAGAAGAAAGATGCTCTCTTGCCCATGTTTTGATCTCGTTCAGCTTTGCAGTGGGCGCGGGCGTGTTGAGCGTATCCAGGTTCACTTGAATCACGTAGCCGATCATGTTTTCAGCAGCAAACAATTCACGCACAATGCCATGATGCGAACTGGTGATATAGGGATGCCAGGCATTGAACAGCTTTTCGTATTCTTTCTGCGCAGACTGCTGAGCTTGCTGTACAACCTGATGCTTTTTGAGAATAGTAATATCATTCACTGCTCATCCTCCCGCGCTAATCTTTTCCATAATATCCAGGGCCTCTTTGGATATATTCTTCGGGAATTTGATAAGTTTCCACTCCATTTGCATATAATCAAATACGCTCGCGAGATTTTGGTCAAAGACATCCTGATAGGTGATTACAAGACGATAGTAACTCTGACTTGGAACTAGAGCAACCCCCGGAGCGAGTCTACAATCTTCATTGAATTCTAACTCACGATCGAAATATTCTACGGCCAACTCTTTTCCCTGTGGCACATAGTTGTTTGTCTTTGACGAAAGTACCGTAACCCTGGCAGCCTTTTTGCCATCATGGCTTGACTTAGGATAAAAGATATACCCTCTTACATTCAGAGCAATTCCTGTTCCTTCATTAGTTATTTTATGCGGGGGATTGAGTATTGTATCAGGAATAAGCAATGGACGATGCTGTTCATAGAGGGCATCTTGGCTTAGCCTTACCTGATCTTGACCAATCTTTACCTGCTTTCGATAAATAAAAATGATCCAGGTATTAACCCCTATTGAAATCGCAGCAATAACAGCTAAAACTACCGTTGCCCAAGCCGTCACCATAGATGATACATCATTCGCTTGCATACTACCCTGCCCTTCCAACAATTCACTTTCAGCCTGTACTACTACACAGGCTCTGCTTATCTGACAGTATAGCACATTCCGCCATCTCTTGCCGCATTTTGTCCAGTTCTGCCCACGGAATGATATACACCTGCCTGCATTCCCCGGCGCGGCATTTGATCGCTATGCCCTCAGCGGTAATGCGAAAGAGCTGGTGCTTGCGTGGGCAAGAGATGCGCTGGTCAGTCATTCCAGCCTCCATGACTTTCAAACCACTCGAAGGGGTCAATTTTTTGGATCTCCGCAATCGTGGGCGGCTTCGTCTTCTCTTGCGGCTCGACGCCTTGAAGCGGTAGAGCAGGTACGCACACTTCTTCAGCGGCCATTGAATGATTATCCACCTGATCATCATGCGCGCCTTTTGGAAAGGTCAGATGCTCCGCTTCCCAGTCCGGCAGCCACGACGCGCCCGCCAGGAAATACGTTTTGCCGTTCTCGCTCCACACACTGGCAGTCGCGGCCCGGCTCACTTTGTCCTTCACCGGCTTGTACTCGCGGCACGGTATCCCCTGCGCCAGTGCCTGCTGAAAGAAGGCAAGCTGATACGCGACCGTCTCGACTTTCCAGTAGCCAGGACGAAAACGAGCGTGCAGGCTCTGAAGCATCCTGAGCTGCGCAGCATTATCCAGATGGTCACGCGCCACAAAGCGCAAGAGCAGATCGCTGTCGGGAGTGACCACCCACACGGCAAACACGGTGTAGTCCGCTTCCTGCTTGCTACTGATTGCCAGGTCCAGCGTGCCGAATTCAGAGCAGGCGCTCTTGAGGATTGACTTGTTGCCCTGGGGGGCGTGCAGGACATATGCCTCTTCTGTCTCGCTGAAATAACGGAACCAGTCCTGGCGAAACATGCCGCCAGTGGAAGGCACGGGCGACTGCTGGTACTGCGCAGCGTAGCCCAGGTTTCCCAGGTCACGCTTGAGACCGTCAAGCGCCGCCTGGTCGAATCGATCTTTCCAGAGCAATTCTCCCTCTTCTGTGCGCGGGTCGGTTCCCTTCCACACCTTGCCCATAACGGGCGTGTAGCAGCGCCGCGACGGCTCAAACTCGGAGGGCAAGATCAGGCCAATCCAGTCTTTGCGCTCTCGCAGGATGTAGCCACACACATCATTTTCATGGATGCGCTGTCCGACCGTAAGCATTCGCCCCGTTGCCTGATTATTGAGGCGGTTGCTCCATACCTCGCGAAACCAGATCAGCGCCGCCTCACGATCAGCTTCTGAATACGCCTCGCTGGCATTATGCGGATCGTCGATGAGCAGATAGTCACCGCCCTGACCGGTCGTTGTCCCGCCGATACTCGTGGCAATCTGGTAGCCCCGGCAGTCGTTCTCGAAGAAGCTCTTGACGTTCTGATCTCCGGCCAACTTGAAGACATCGGCATAGCGCGCCTGAAACCACTCTGATTCGATGAGGACACGCTTACGGCGGTTGTCTCTGATAGAGAGTGACAGGCTATAGCTTGCTGAGAGAAACCGCCACTCAGGAGAGTGCAGCCAGGCCCAGACCGGCATAGCAACGGAACAGAGCGTCGATTTGAGCGTGCGCGGTTGGATGTTGATGACCAGGCGCGTGATGTCTCCATGTACCAGCGCCTCTAAATGCTCACAGAGGGCGTCAATCACCCATCCATCGACAAATTCAGTTCCCGGCTCCAACACATGCCAGCAGCCCATCAGAAATTGCTTGAGTGACCGGCGGCATACCTCGCCATCGGCCCAGGCCCAGGCTTGCTCAGGCGTTTCAGGTGTTTTCGGTTGTGCTGGCTGCACACTACTCACACGCTCTCTCCATGTAGACACTCGATATGAAACGGCTCGCCGACGCCGCGACAAAAGTGTGACGCCGCCTCTAACGCCAACTCTATACGCTTCTGAGGGATAAGCGACATAGAGTGCGTGGCAAAGAGCGCGCCGAGGGCTTCAACGCGATTGGCAGTGGCAATGAGGTGGCCCTCGGCCACCTCCGTTAAACTGTAGTCTGACGAGACGGTGAACAGACGGCCCCGATAGCCGATCAAGAAATAGCCCGGCGTACTCTCCTGCTCATTCTGTTTGTAGGCATTGCCTTTGTCCTTCAGGACGTTGCGCAACTCATCGACAAAGAGGGTAGAGAAATAGCATTCGATGCTCATATCAGCGGGATGCTCCGGCGGGGTGAAGGCATATTGCAGCAATTGCAGCATACGTACCGAGCCGCTATAGCCGATCAGGAAGTCACCCTGTCGAAATACTTTGCTAAAGGCCAGTGTCTGTTCCACATAGCCAGTGGACGCGCAACTATCACCACCGATATAGACATTTCCACTCTCATCAACCAGGCCAACAATACAGGTCATGAAACTACTCCTAACCGTGCTTTGATCGCCGCGTTCACTCGCGCCTGGTGTTGCCGATACGTGCGCTTGCGGGCGTACAGGCGACGCAACTGCACTTTGCGGAGTTTGCGCGTAGGGTCTGGGAAGAGATGGAAGCGTTTCAGGGAGTCGTAAGTTTCTGAAGAAAAGCACCAGACGACATCTGGGTCATACTGAGCTTTGATCTTCTTAATCAATTCTTCCACAGAAGCGGGTGGCTTCCTGCCCTTCAATGGCACATCGTTAAAATATTCACCCAAATCAACCGGCGTATCCAGGTCACTCACCTTGATTATGTCCATGTGCCTCCTCTTGCGCAGCCGCTATCCGGTTGCGCGTCTCTAGCGTGCGCTCCAATTCCAGCTTCTCCAGTTCCAGGCGCAGGTTCTGCTTCTCCAGATTTCTGATGTCCTCGGCCATCGCCTGTGCCTGACTGGCATCAACATTACACAGGCACGGAGCCAGATGCTGGTAGTAGTCATCCCAAAGCCGGACTTGCTGCTCAGTCCAGTCAGCCAACGGCAGCGTCAGATGGTTTTTCACGCCACCACACACCGCGCAGCCAATGACGACGACGTGATCTTGCACAATGAGATAGGTCGAATCATTAGCCGCGACGCGGGCAGTCTGGGTGCTACTAACTGTCAATTCGCGCATGACTCACTCCTCTCACGCCGCTTCTCTGCCCGTTTTACCGGTTTTCTACTTTGTTGCTTTTCAAGTGCTGATTTACTATAAATATGAGAACTTAGCGGTTCTGCTGGTGTCAGTGATTCGGGCGACTCACAATGCAGGTGTTGCTGACAGAACGCGCGCCTCTGTTTCTGCACAGTGGCTTTCTCACGCGGCGTAAAGGTGATCTGCTCTCCACAATTGAGACAACGCACGCCATCAGGGAAACCCAGGCGACGGATAGCGAGAAAGTGCGTCGCGCTTGGTGGTTGGAGTACGTTGTCGTGTACGGGGTGCAGGGCCTTGTTTTCGTAGGGAGTGGTTCTCATGAGGATTGCTCCTTTCTGGATGCTACCCTTTTGCTTCTGTATCACTGCTCTTGCTCCTTTGCCAACTGCTCCAATTCATCCTTGCGCTCGTAGAGATAGGCCAAGAGCGAGAGGGCTTGACGTGGGTTGAAGAAGATATGGTAGACGGTCAGGTTCATGCCCATTGCGGAGAGATGCACGCCGTCATGCAGCACACACTCCGCATGGCCTTCCTCATGAATAGGAAGCGCGTCCAGTTTCCCATCGTGCTTGTACCCAACTTCGCTCATGTACCTTGCCTCGCTTTTGCGTTTGCCAGCAGCGCACGCACTTTTGCCAACTCCTCATCAGTGAGTGCGCGTAGATCGTCTTTGGTGAGGGTGAGCGCGCCGGAAACGTGCGTGTTGACGTTGGCGTTGACATCAACTGTGGATTTGTCGCGGTACTCTGGCATGAGCATCTTGGCATGGAAGATCAGCAGCGTGTCGCTGTACTTGCGCACAGTTCCGGCATACTGGCCGAACTGGTACACCGGCTCGTCCCATCCCTCTTTGGCGCGGCGGAAGATTTCGGCGCGCAGGGTGTCACGGGCGTCTTCTTTGGCGAGGTTGAACGCAAAAGCAAAATCTTCATCATGCTCTTGCCAGTCGTAGACGGTGGAACGGTGGATACCGGCGGCTTCTGCCGAAAGCTTGATGTTGGCATGCACGGCGTAGGCGTCGAGGAAGAGGCGCTGGCGATCTTTGGTGGACAGTCCTTCTTTTTGTGGTGTCGGATTCTCGTTAGCTACCGGACGGACAGGGGGCGATGTCCGCGTCTCTGTCCGGCTCTTTGTCCGCGCCGGGCCATCCCACTGCTCTTTGTGCTTGCGCTCACCAATGACCGATTTCGAGACGCCATACTTCGCCTGCAGCGCGCGCAGCGACAGGCCCGCTTCGTAATCCGCTCGTATCGCCGTCCAGTTGGTGTCACTCACTCACAATTGCCTTTTGCTAGCCAGGCAGAGCCGGGCCGTTACACCTTCCACGCTTGGTGGATGTGCCAAAACACAAAAAGGCGTTCTCATCCACTCATCACAAGGATGAGCAGATAAGAACGCCGGGAACTGCCGCCTCTTCGTCGCGTTCAGATCATATCAATTCAGGGTGCGCTTTTTCGGGGGCCGCAGCACGCGCCGATCCGTTTTGAGAAACGTTTCGAGGAGTTGCAGCACGCCGTCATGAGTATGCATCAGGAAGTAGGCGAAGCGGTTATGTGCGACCGCCTCATCCAGTTCCTTGATCTGGCTGCCATGCAGTGCCTTGAGATCAATTGCCTGTGTTTCGCCAGTTTCAATAAGCTTTGCCATGCGCTTACCCCACAAACTTTGTTGAATCAAGTATACAGCACACACCGCAAAAGTACAAGAGAAGCGTGGGCGTGTGGAAGAGATTGAAAAAGAGCAGAGTCAGGAAACACTCCCCTTCCCTGGCTCTGCTCACTCCCGCCGTATCACCCACCAGCGTCCCTTTTTCAGTATAGTGGGGTCTCCAAAAACGAGTACAGGCCCTGTCGGTAGGGCCTGTACAATGCAGGACAGAACTTGCAGAACGCTTTTCCGGGGACATTCTACCATACACACTACGGTTGTGTCTATCTAAGAGACGCGCTGGATGTAGGATTGCAAAATACAGCACAGCGACCAGGAGTGTCAACTTGGTCGCTGTGCGTTCCCTCCCTCGTAATGCGCCCCCTATTGCTTATCGGCCTGCTTTGCCAGCACCTGCTCTATCGCCATGATCACCGCCAACTTTGTGCCGTTCTTTTCCAGTGTCCATTGGTACCATTGCCTATATTGATTACAGGCAGCAATGATCGTGGCGCGATGCTGCTTGCCGAATTGCAGCACCAGTTCAGCATAGATGCGCAGGCGCATATCACGCGCCCAGGCTTCCTGGCGGTCGGTGTAGGCGGCGATGCCAACGAATTTCAGTTGCTCGTCAGAAGGGGTTGCCATTGCTTGACTCCGGCTCGTATTCCAACTTCAGCGAGCGATAGCATTTGATCGGATATGATACCCGCTCAGCATACTTCATGATCTCGCTGATATTGTCCTGTTCATCATCAATGACGAGGATTTCTTCAGCCTCATAGAGTGCGGCCAGCGTGTACACCATCCCGGCCTTCCAGATGATGGTTTTGACAAACTGGAACGCAGGGGACTTGCAGACCAGATGGTCACGCAGAATAGGTGGGAAATAAATTCCCACCTGCCAGAGCCATTCTATCGTCGCGGCGCGCATGGATTCTGGACGACTCGTGAGATAGATGATCTCGTAGTCTTGCGCTTCGAGGCCCTCTATCGTCTCTATCGCGCCCTCGATGAGCGTATCCAGAGCCACATATTCAGGTGTAAAAGCGGTTTGCCAGTACAGATTATTGCGCACACCGCCTGTTGCTGCCTCCGCCTTTGCAAAGCGCGCCTCTGGATTGGCAACGACGCCATCCAGATCAATGATAGCCAGTTTGGTCATGATTTTATTTCCTTCCTGTTCGACTACGACACCTTGCGTTGCTGCTCAATTTTTGTGAGATGACCATTGACCTTACCAATGAGCGCAATAGTCACATCCTCATCATGTAGCGTCTCACCCGTCGCCTCTTGCAGGACAGATTCCCACTCTTCCTTCGTAGAGGCAAGGCCGAGGGCAAAAGCACGGCTCTTTGCGCGCTGCAAGAGTTGCGCAAGGCCACTGCTTTGCGCAGGTTTCGCAGACTCAGCAGCAGGGGCAGGTGCGCCAGAAAGCCAGGACTTGAGCGTGTCCATGACCTTGCCGTCTGGCTTTGCGATTATCACACCTGAAAGCGCAGGGCAGCGCGACTTCTGCACGATGGCCGTATTATCCAAATCCATGTCCACCACCACGTCAAATTCGTACTCCATGCCATCGCGCTGGATCGGGGCCATGCCAACCTTCTTCGGGGCAGATTTGCCATTCTTCTCTTCCATGATGTACTCCTGTTTGGAGCGCATCGTCACAATAATGTGCAGTGGCGAGCCGGTGAGGGCGTCGATCAGCGCGTTTTGTAGCGGCGTCGCATCCTTCCAGGCGGCAAAGCTATTGCCCTGGTACTTGCGCTTTGCGATGCTGTCCACGAGGTCAAGCAGGCCACCTGTGCCATTCCAGGCATGCGAGAGGCTGTCAATGACGAGAACGCTATACCCCCCCTGCTCAGCGTCTTTAATGCCCTGGATGAAGTTGTTGGGATGGAAGCTGTCCAATTCCAACACATCAAATTCAGGGAAGATATCCGCATACTTGCTGGCAGAGCCACGTTCGGTATCGATGAGGGCCACTGTACCGCCATTAGCGAGTGCATGCGCCCAGGTCAGGGCTGTCCATGTCTTGCCGCTTCCGGCAGGGCCTGCAATCGCTACGCGGGCCTTTGCCTCGTGCTTTACCGCTTTCTTGAATGTCATAGCTTTTCCTCTCATTCATAAGAACGGATGAACGGTAGTACGAATTACCGTTCATCCTGAACGCGCTACTCAAAATTGATCTCTGTATCCTTGCCCTTCATGTTCTCAACCTGAATCTGCACATAGAGCAGCAGATCATCTGTCTCACAGCCGGTGAGGTACTCCCCATTGCGCCGGATATCCCAGAAGTACCCGTTGTCAGTGCTGACCAGCATGCCGTGCTGAGCGGCCAGCGACTGCGCCTCGGCTATCAGCTTGGCTTCCGCTTCCGCTGCTTCCCGCGCTTTGGCCGATTCCGCGTCACAATGGGACTGGAAAGCGATCTGATACTGCTGGTAGACCTCGACAAAGGCGACTGCCACCTCTGCTGGAATGTAGTATTCTCTGGGGGCCTCATCTTGACCCAGGCGACGGATAATCGCGTTGCCAGAGGAATTGAGTACCGCGAACCATTCAACAATCTCGCTGCCGTAGCGACTGGCAAGACGCACCACCTGATGATCGTCCTCATAGTTGTCAAAGTCTGCTGGCTTTACAATCTCTGCCATCTCAAAAACTCCTCTCTACACCTGCAATCCATAGTGCAGGCGGTTTGCTTCCTCGCTGGTCAACAGGCCATCGAAATATGGCTCCGTCAGTAGCTTGTGTACCAATTCATAGTCCCAGTGGCAGGGGCATGAGGGGTCTGAGCAAAACGGGCGCGCCTCCGTGTGCATGGGCGAATCCTCCATCAGCACTGATGGCGCCGCAGCCTCAAAGGCTTCCTCCGCCAGCCGCTCAATCTCCGCATCAGAGGGCTGCGCTGCTTCTTGCGCCCGTTCCCACGTCATTTCCTGATTGTAGCCAGAGAGATCGTTGAGGTATTCTGTGTTGTCCTCTGGCACCGGCTCGTCGGCGCGGTAGATCAGCTCCTCCACCGCGAAATGTACTGTGTTCTCATCCAGATCAACCTCAAACACCAGGGTGCCTGGCAGGTCGTCCAGGTAGACGGTGTAGAGGTTGGTGTTGTAGATATGATAGATCAGCGAGATGGCCTTATCGCTCCACGAATGCCCTTTGCCTTCTGCATCATGCAAGTAGTCTTCGATGAGGCCAATCACACGCTGATTTTCAATCTGCTCACTCACGCTGAACGCTCCTTTTCTCAAATCATCCTCAATATGCACAATCAGATCTTCTTCTCGTATCATTCCCGTTGCCCTCTCAGGGGCGGGGATTGCCCGCCCCTTCCCTCCCCTCTACAGCAGGCAGCGCCCGCAAAGCCCGACAGGCCGCTTCGTGTCACGCCCACAACAGGGGCAGCTATAGCGAACCTCCACGCGGGGATGCTTTGCCGCCTGTGCGCTGCGCACGAATGCCACTGGATCGCGGTTAAAGACGCTGGCATTCCGGCTCAGCACGGTTTCTGTCTTCGAGGTCTGATTCATGCTATACTTCCTTTTGTGGCGACGGCTTCGGGTTCCAATCGCCGCCGTCGCCCGGTCTAGGGGTGGCTGGCTTGCGTCAGTCACCCGAACAACTTTAACGGGCTATCAAATAGCCATCGAGATTTTCCAGGGAAACGATATCCAACCAGCGACCGGCCTTCTCTTCCATCATGCCGTCCTCGTCCATCATGTAGTAGCCGATGGTTTGGAAGTCGCTGACATACCACTCACCATCCACCTCCACCTCACCACCGCAGATGAAACTCACGACAAAGCCCAATTCCCTGAGCCACATCTCAACCGCGCTGTATTGCTGGTTGCAAATCTCGGCTTTGCGCCCAAACTGGCGAACCTGCTTGCGAACCCATTTTGCGAAATCTGCCGCTGTCAGGCTTTCAATCGTCTTCCGCATTTCCGTTTTCCCCTTACGTTACTTGGCTGGCTCTCGTCAGTCACCCGGTCCACGCTACTCCAATTCCAGGAGCCACGCCCCTGAGCGCGTGCGCCGCGCGTCCCCACCACCGTCCGGTAGGTACTCGACGGGCTGCTTCTCGCGGCGGGCCTGTGCCTCTTCCTCGGCGATCTGCGCTTCCGTTTCGGCCATCAGGCGGGCCAACATCGCTGCGCTTTCGCGGCGGGCCTGCTCAAGATACTCGTTTCGGGTCATGTCAAAACCTCCAATTTTTCTCATCACCAGCGGTGATGTCTCTATTATAGTCTTCACCGCAAGTGATGTCAAGTGGTTTTCAGGCCAGTTTTAGAAAGATCAGAAAATTGTGAGAAAGCACACAAAAAGAGCCGCGTGAGTGAAGTTCTCACGCGGCTCTTTCGATTGAGATGGCTATTTGAGGGCCTGCACCTGCACTGTCCAGTCACCCTGAGCGTAGATGTGCAGGCGGATGACACCGCCGTGCTGCTGCTGCGAGCCGGTTCCGGCGAGATCGCTACACAGGCCATGTGCGGCCACGTTGTCATCGCCAGCGATAGGATTGCCGGAATGATCGTAGGCGGCAATGGTGACGAGCGGCAGACTTGCATCGTCGCTCGCACATATCCAAGCAACACGCCAGTGGTCAGGAACGGCAAAATACGGGCTATCGTACCAGTGGCCACCAGAGAGATGACCCCTAAACGAATGGATCGTCATCCAGGCGGGTGTAGGCTTCGTTGGTGTCGCCACTGGACGTGCAGACTCTGAAGTCGGCGTGGCGCTGCTGGTTTGCGCCTGCGAAAATGGGTAGGTAAGCAGCGAGAGCTTACCATCGTGCGCAAGTGTACCCAAGAACGTGGCACTGAAAACGACGATCAGTGCCACCAGCCAGAGCGTGAACCAGAAACGAGAACGGTTCATATCGCCTCCCAGAGAGATATATGCTCATCATAGCAGAGATGAGAAGGTTCATCTGTTCTAATATGCATCAGCTTTCATTACAATTTCTTCATCTTCGCAAGAACAGGCGACCACAGCCACCACTGCCCCATCAACGTGCCTGGCACTGGTTTCGTGCAAAGTCGCTGAAATTCCAGCTTGGTCTGGGATGTCTCGCTGTCCTGTTTCTCTTCTCGTGCAGCGTCTGCGCTGTAACCGGCGCAATGGCCGGGACCGGAAATCCGCAGACAACGATCACGCCGACAGCTACACAGCAAGCCGCTCAGCAGCCAACGGCGTCCAGTGCAGTGCTAATCGCCACGAATACGCCAACAGCAACTCCAAAGCCCAGTCCTACCCCATCGCCGACTCCGACACCCAAGCCGACACCCAGACCGACACCAAAGCCCACGCAGCAGGTCAGGCCCACGCCGACGCCGAAGTGCGTAGCGGTCAACGGCAATCCCTGGTGCTATAACTTCACGCCCGGCTCGTTGATCTACAGCCCAAATTCGGCATTCTGCGATTACTTCAACTGTGTCAGTGATTTCTGGACTGCCGATCATGGATATGTTGTAGAATGTGCCAATGGAGAGTATTCCCATAGCGGCGGTGTCCGTGGCGATTGCTCAAGAGATGGAGGGGTGTCGAGAACGCTCTACTCACATTGAAGAAATACGAACGAATTTTCAGGTGCCTCTTGCAATTCTTGCGATTATCGGGTACAATCTTCACTATCAGTGATTTCTTGAGAGGAGAAATATGGAGGACCTGAAGATCAAAGACCTGCTCAATCGAGATCAGGCTATTCAATATCTACGTGACAAATGGGGGCCAAAATTCGCGAACTGGTCGGAGGATTCATTCAAGCACTACCGCTTGAAATATGGCGTGCGCCCGATTCTGGGGGCATACTTCACCAGAGAGCAGCTCGACGGCTTGCCCATGCCAGATCGCAGCAAGCCACGTCCAAGTCGAAGAAAAAAAAGCCAGCAAGCAGGCGACGATAGTGGCGCAATTCCACCATCGGTGGTATAGTGCAGTTAAAAAGGGAGTGTAGAAGCTTCAGGGAGCGTTTGTATGAAGATCGAAAAGTTTACCGAGCGGGCGCGTGAGGGGATC
>Ga0209810_1000562_pt1 | contig 78150 bp, 89 predicted proteins | sample Coa_R1_7_FD_187159 | JGI IMG/M metagenome (GOLD analysis project Ga0209810, IMG submission 187159) | Surface soil microbial communities from Centralia Pennsylvania, which are recovering from an underground coalmine fire - Coalmine... | ecosystem: Environmental > Terrestrial > Soil > Unclassified...
TCCTGTTCGGCGACGAGGACGCGATGATCCAGGTCGACATGTCGGAGTACATGGAGAAGCACTCCGTGTCCCGGCTCGTCGGCTCGCCCCCCGGCTACATCGGCTACGACGAGGGCGGCCAGCTCACCGAGGCCGTGCGGCGGAAGCCGTACTCGGTGCTCCTGCTCGACGAGATCGAGAAGGCGCATCCGGACGTGTTCAACATCCTCCTGCAGATCCTCGAGGAGGGGAAGCTGACCGACGCCCAGGGGCGCCGCGTCGACTTCCGGAACACGATCGTGATCATGACCTCGAACCTCGGGGCGGCCCAGATCTCGAAGAACACCGGCTTCGGCTTCACGGTCGGCGACGAGTCCGGCCTCTCGTACGACGAGATGAAGAGCCGCGTCATGGGCGAGCTCAAGAAGGTCTTCAGGCCCGAGCTCCTCAACCGGATCGACGAGATCATCGTCTTCCACAAGCTCTCGAAGGACGAGATCACGACCATCGTCGACCTGCAGCTCAGGCGCCTGCGCGAGCAGATGGCGGCACACGAGGTCGCGATCGAGCTCACCGAGGAGGCGAAGGAGCTGCTCGTCGACAAGGGCTACGACCCGGCGATGGGCGCCCGGCCGCTGCGCCGCGCGATCCAGCGCTACATCGAGGATCCGCTCGCCGACTTCGTGCTCGGGCGGCAGCTCGAGCCGGGCTCGACGATCCTCGTCGGGCGCACCGTCACCGAGGACGGCGAACCGGGCGACGAGGTGGACATTACCTTCATCCCGGGCGAGGTCACCCCCGAGAAGGTGACGGTGCCGGCCGACGAGCCGGCGGCCTCGGCCGACGACGGCGACGAGCCTGCGGGCGACGAGGAATAGCCAGGGCGGCGCGAGCCGCCCCTCACCCGGCTCCGCAGGCGGTTTTACACGCGCTTGACAGTGAAGCGCGCGGGTGAACCACCTGAAAGGGGAGGAGTCAACCGGCGCCTCCGCAGGATGATGCTCGACGTAGCGCACATCACCCGGTGAGCCCCGATGCGGCGGGGGCTCCCGTGGCCCTCCCTCAGCAGAACGGAACGGCGGCCCGGCGGCGGGCCGCCTTTCCGTTTCGGCACGAAGTCGCGAGGATCTCGTACGGATCGCGTCCGCCCGCGGCCCTAGGGTGGAGCACGTGGCGAAGACGGCAGCCGTCCAGTTCAGCTGTACCGAATGCGGCTACACCGCCGGCCGCTGGTTCGGGAAGTGCCCAGGGTGCTCGGCCTTCGGGACGCTCGTCGAGGAGGTCGTCGGACAGGTCGGGCAGTCGAAGGCACCGCCGCCGCTCCTGCGGCTCGTCGACGTCGAAGCCGCTGACGCCGCGCGGATCCCGACCGGGGTGCCCGAGCTCGATCGTGTGCTCGGCGGCGGCCTCGTCCCGGCGTCGCTCGTCCTGCTCGGCGGCGAGCCCGGAGTTGGGAAGTCGACGTTGCTCCTCAGCGCGCTCGCGACGGTCTCGCGCGAGCGACGCGCGCTGCTCGTCACGGGCGAGGAATCGGTCGCACAGGTCAAGCTGCGCGCCGAGCGGCTCGGCGGGGCGGAGGGTGTCGAGATCCTCGCGGAGACGGAGCTGGAGACGGTCTGCGAGACCCTGCAGGCGGAGCGGCCGGACGTCTGCGTCATCGACTCCGTGCAGACGCTCTACGCCTCCGAGCTCGGGTCGGCGCCGGGCTCGGTCGCGCAGGTGCGGGAGGCGGCGGCTCGGCTGCTGCGCGTCGCGAAGGAGTCGGCGGTGGCCACGATCCTCGTCGGCCACGTCACGAAGGACGGCTCGGTCGCCGGGCCACGAGTGCTCGAGCACCTCGTCGACTGCGTCCTCCAGTTCGAGGGCGACCGCTACCACGCGCACCGCATCCTGCGGGCCGTCAAGAACCGCTTCGGTTCGACGAACGAGCTCGGCGTCTTCGAGATGACCGGCGGAGGCCTCGTCGGCGTGCCGGACCCGTCCGAGGTGTTCGGCCGCACGGTGCCCGGCGAGCCCGGGGCCGCCGTCGCGTGCGCGCTCGAGGGAACAAGGCCGATGCTGCTCGAGATCCAGGCGCTCGTGGCGCAGAGCGAGCTCGCGATGCCGCGACGCGTCGCGACCGGGATCGACCCGAAGCGGCTCGCGATGATCGTCGCCGTCCTCTCGCGGCATGCGCGCGTGCCGCTAGGGCAGGCCGACGTCTTCGTCAACGTCGCAGGCGGGGTCCGCATCGACGAGCCGGGAGCAGACCTCGCGGTCGCGCTCGCCATCGCCTCCGCCGCGCGGCGCGTGCCCGTGAAGGCGGGCGTGGCGGCGTTCGGGGAGATCGGCCTGACCGGCCGCCTCCGGGTCGCGGCGCAGGCGGAGCGGCGTCTCGAGGAATGCGCCAAGCTCGGGCTCTTCGCCGTCGTCGCTCCGGCTGGGACAGCCGCCGCTGGCAAAATCACGGTCGAGGCCGCAGAGACGTTGCGGCAGGCGATCAGGGCGGGGCTGGATGGCGACCGATCCGAAGGAGACGACCGAGCGCAAGACTGAGCATCGCCTCGGCGACCTCGGCTTCACGCGCATCCCGTCGGAGGAGGACCCGCGTCGCAACCCGGAGCTGCTGGCCGCGATCGCCAAGATCGCGCCCGGCACCGGGCTCCGCGAGGCTGTTGACGACGTGATCCGCTCCCACGAGGGCGCGCTCATCGTCGTGGGCGACCCGAACGAGCTCTCGTTCCTCTACTCGGGCGGCATCAGGCTCGACGCGCCGTTCCGTCCCCAGCTCCTCTACGAGCTCGCGAAGATGGACGGCGCGATCATCGTGGACGAGGCGGTCAAACGGCTCGCGTGGGCGAACGTCCAGCTCATGCCCGACCCGACGATCCCCTCCAACGAGACCGGCACGCGGCACCGCACTGCCGAGCGCGTGGCGAAGCAGACGGGTGCCCTCGTCGTCTCCGTCTCGCAGCAGCGCGAGACGGTCACCGTCTTCGTCGGTCCGGCGCGCTACCAGCTCGACCCCGTCGCCGATGTCCTCGCGAAGACGAACCAGGCGCTCGGCACGCTGGACACCTACCGGCAGCGGCTGGAGGAGGTGCTGACCCGTCTGACCGCGCTCGAGTTCCAGAACGCGGTCGTGCTCGACGACGTCCTCGTCGTCCTGCAGCGGGCGGAGATGACCTCGCGGATGGCGCGGCGGATCACGCGCGACTGCGTCGAGCTCGGCAGCGAGGGACGCCTGATCAGGCTCCAGCTCGAGGAGCTCGTCGGCGACGTGCCGGCCGAGCGGGACGCGATCGTCCGCGACTATCACCTGCTCGGCGCCGGCGACGAGGCCACGGCGGCGCTCGAGGGCCTCGCGAACCTCTCGTACCAGGACCTGCTCGAGTTCGCACGTCTCGCCGAGGTGCTCGGCTACGACCGCGCCATCAATCCGCTCGACCACTCGGTCGCGCCCCGCGGCTACCGCATTCTCTCGCACATCCCGCGCGTCCCCGAGCCTCTCGTCCGGCGGGTCGTGGCCGATCTCGGCAGCCTCGACGCGGTCGTCCGCGCCTCGCAGCGCGAGCTCGAATCGGTGGAGGGAGTCGGCGCGGTACGCGCCCGCGAGATCCGCGAGGGCCTGCGCCGCCTGCAGGAGCACAACCTCGTGGACCGCTACCTCCAGCTCTAGGTTCGACCCCGAGACCTCAGATTTGGCTTATCCAGGCGGTTTCTGCTACACTCGCAGCCTGTGGCCGGCGCAGAAGGGCGTGCCGGCTTTCTCAACGAAAGAGCGGCTATGGGCCAGGGGAGGTCGGACTTGTACGACGTCGGCGACAAGGTGGTCTATCCCCACCACGGGGCGGGAACGGTCGTCAAGAAGGAGAAGCGCGAGGTTCTCGGACAGCAGCGCGAGTACCTGACGATCAAGATCCTGCACAACGACATGACCGTGCAGGTCCCGTCCGAGAATGCCGAGAAGGTCGGTCTGCGGCGCGTGATCGGCGAGAAGGAGGTCGGGGTCGTCCTCAAGGCGCTGACGGGCGTCTCGACGGAGATGCCGAAGAACTGGAACCGGCGCTTCAAGCACAACCGCGACAAGATGAAGACCGGCGACATCCTCGAGCTCGCCGAGGTCGTGCGCAACCTCGCCCTCCGCGACCGCGAGAAGGGCCTTTCCACGGGCGAGAAGCAGATGTTCGTGAAGGCGAAGAAGATCCTCGCCTCCGAGCTCATGTACGCGAAGGACATGGACGAGGAGACCTGCGCGGACTGGCTCGAGGAGGTCCTCGCCTCCGACAGCCCGCCCAAGAAGAAGCCGGCGGCCAAGAAGAAGGCCGCGGCGACCGCAGCGGCCTAGCCCGGGCCAGACCCCGGCATGTCCGTCTGGGCCATCCTCGTCGCCGCGGGACGGGGGGAGCGGCTCGGGCTGGACCGGCCCAAGGCGTTCGCCAAGCTCGGAGAAGAACCGCTCCTCGCGGAGCCGCTGCGCCGGCTCGAGGCCTGTCCGTGGGTGGACGGGATCGTGCTGGTCGCGCCGCCCGGCTGGGAGGAACCTGCGATCCTCGTGGCCGAAGAGGAGGGCTGCGGCAAGGTGCATGCGTGCGTGGCGGGCGGCGAGACGAGAAGCGACTCCGTGCGGGCGGGCCTCGCCGAGGTCCCCGGCGACGCCCTCGTCGTGCTCGTGCACGACGCGGCAAGGCCGCTCCTGTCGGACGAGGTCGTCGAGCGTGTGCTCGCCCCGCTCTCCGAGGGCTGGGACGGCGCCGTGCCGGGCCTCCCGGTCGGCGACACGCTGAAGCGGGTCGGCGCCGACGGCGGCGTGGCGGAAACGGTGGCGCGCGACCGTCTCTGGGCCGTGCAGACACCTCAGGCGTTCGCCGCCGAGGCGCTGCGGGGAGCCCATTCGCCAAGTAACAGCCTGTTACAAGCGACGGACTGTGCCGGCCTCGTTGAGGCGGCGGGCGGACGAATCAAGGTCGTCGAGGGCGATCCGCGCCTGCTCAAGGTGACCTCCGCCGCGGATCTCGACACGGTGGCGGCATGGCGGTGAGCGTCGTCGTCTTCGACGTCGGCGAGACGCTCGTCGACGAGGCGGCCGCCCACGGGCGGTGGAAGGCGGAAGGTGCGGCGGAGCTCGTGTTCGCCGAGCGGGACCTCCACGCCGACGCGCTTCCGTGCCTCCGGGCCTTGCGGGCGCGCGGCCTCCGACTGGGCGCAGCGGGAAACATGTACGCCCATCACGAGACGTTCCTGCGTCCCCACCTCGACTTCGTGGGCTCGTCCGAGCGGTGGGGGGTGGAGAAACCGGACGCCGGCTTCTTCGCGCACATCGTCGAGGAGGCGCGTGTGCCGGCCGAGCAGATCCTCTACGTCGGCGACCGCGTCGACAACGACGTCGCCCCGGCGCTGGCCGCAGGGATGCACGCCGTACGCGTCCGCCGGGGAGCTCATGCGGGCGTCGACTCGCCCGCCGGTGTCGTCACGATCGACTCCCTCGCGGAGCTGCCGGAGGCGGTCGACCGTGGCTGAGTACAGGATCGGCACGGGCTTCGACGCGCACGCGCTCGAGGAGGGCGTGCCCCTGGTGCTCGGCGGGATGCCCTTCCCTTCTCCGCGCGGCCTCGCCGGCCACTCCGACGGCGACGTGATCGCGCACGCGCTGATCGACGCGATCCTCGGCCCGGTCGGCCTCGGCGACATCGGCACCCTCTTCCCCTCCGACGAGACGACTCCCGAGGGCGTCTCGTCCCTCGAGCTGCTCGCCGGCGCGTACGCCGACGTCCGCGGTCAGGGCTGGAAGCTCGTGAACGCCGACGTCGTCTTCATCGGAAACGAGCCCCGGATCGGCCCTGTCCGCCGCGAGATGGAGGGGATTCTCGGGTCGGCTCTCGGCGGAGACGGCATCGTCAGCGTGCGGGCCACGACGACCGACGGGCTCGGCTTCACCGGCCGCGGCGAAGGCCTCGCTGCGCAGGCCGTGGCCCTTCTCGTGCGATGAAGCTCGCTCTCGTCACCCACGCGGAGCATCCGAAGCTGCGGGGGACGCTGCCGAGCGTCTGGCCCGAGTTCATGTCGCACGACTCGGTCGTGCAGTCGTTCTGGCCCCGCCTCTACGACGAGTACCCGGACTTCCAGCTCTGGGTCGTCGACCGCGACGGCGGGCGAGGCCGGACGGTCGGCTACGCGTGCAGCGTGCCGGTCGGATGGAACGGCGCCCCATCGCCTCGAGGCATCGACTGGGCGCTCACGGACGGGGTGGAGGGGACGCCGACCACGCTCTGCGCCATCGTCGCCGGAGTCGTCCCCGAGTACCGGGGTCTCGGCATCGCCGAGACGATCCTGCGCCGCCTGGCCGCGATCGGCTCGGGCCACGGGCTCGACGCGCTGGTCGCGCCGGTCCGCCCGACGTGGAAGGACCGCTACCCGCTCGTCTCGCTCGACAGCTACGCGGGCTGGCGGCGGGCCGACGGCCTCCCGTACGACCCCTGGCTCCGCACCCACGAGCGGCTCGGCGGCGAGCTGCTGGCGACCGCGCCCCGCTCGATGACGATCTCGGGAACCCGGGCCGAGTGGGAGGAGTGGACGGGGCTCGTGTTCCCCGAGGACGGCAACTACGTCGTCCCGGGCGCGCTCGTCCCGGTCCACTTCAAGAACGGCCGCGGCGTCTACGTCGAGCCCAACGTCTGGGTCCGACACGCGTTCCAGTAGGGCTAGCGGCCGCGCTTTCGCTGTTTCTCGAGCTGCCGGCGCATCTGACGGTTCGTCGCTTCGAGCTCGGGCCCGCCCTGCTGCTCCTGCATCTCCAGCAGCGCCGCGCGCTCCTCGCGTGTCAGGCGCGACATGACCTTCTGCGCGTGCTGCGGGTTGTGGAGCTGCTTCGAATGCGGCTCGAGCTTGCGCATGGCACTTGCGAGCTCGGGATTCGTGCGCTCGATCGCCGCCCGTGACGCCTTCTCGAGCTGGCGCCGCAGGAACGGCACCTTGGACATGAGCGCGAAGAGCGGCTTGAGATAGCGGCCTCCCTGGATGCGCCCCAGCAGGCCGAGCACGCCGAGCAGGACCAGCAGCCCGAGCAGGATCCAGAGGGGGATCAGCAGCGTGACGATGGAGGTGGCGAGCATCGGCCGGATGGTACCCGCCTACTCAGGCAGAGACACGGCGTCTCCGTGCAGGCGCACGAGCCCGTCGCGGGCGAGCGACGCCACCGCTTCCGTGTCCTGTGGCTGCGCGCCCGCGAGAACGGTGCGAAGTGCCTCCGCCCGCCGCTGGCGGAACGAGCCCTCGAACGGCCCCTGCCTGCGTCCCGGCTCGAAGCGGCGGCCTCGCGACGGGCAGGCCGCGGCGAGCGGGCAGGCGCCGCAGCGCGGGACACGTGAGAGGCAGACGGTCTTGCCGAGATCCATCAGAGCCTGTGCGGTCGCGGGCGAGAACGAGTGGCCCGTGCGCTCGGAGACGCGCTGCACGTTGACGTCGATGGGCAGCACCGCCCGGCCGAAGGCGAAGCACGCGACGGCGTCGGCCGTGTAGCGGCCGACGCCGGGCAGCTCGGTCAGGTCGTCAGGCCAGCCGTGAGCCGCGACGTGCTGCGCCGCGCGGTGGAGCGCGAGCGCGCGCCGGTTGTAGCCGAGCCCCTGCCATTCGCGGATCACGTCCGCAGCGCCGGCCGCAGCCAGTGCCTCGACGGTCGGCCAGCGCTCGAGCCAGCGGAGCCAGCGCGGCACGACGCGCTCGGCCTGGGTCTGCTGCGACATGATTTCGCTGACGAGGATCGCGTACGGGTCGCGGGTCCGCCGCCAGGGCAGGTCGCGGCCGTGCTCGGCGAACCAGGCCAGGAGCAGGTCTTCCACGGGACGACCGTACCGTGCAGGCATCATCCGGCGGATGCGCCGCCTCGCTCTCGTCGCCGCCATCCTGATCGTCCTCGGCGGCGCCATCGGGGCGGCCTACTACGAGTCGACGCACCGCTTCGGCGGCAGTGTCAGGGGAACGACCACCGAGTTCGACCCGACGGAGACCGTCGCCGTGCCGCAGCCGAGCGCCGGGTCGCTCCTCTCGCCGATGTTCGCCGGCGTGCCCCAGCATCTCCACGTCGGCGCCGGCCGGGTGCGCCCGCCGTTCCGCCTCGACTGGGTCACGGGCGGCACGTCGCTGATCGAGTTCCCGCCCGCGATCGGCTTCCACTACCTCTACTACGCGAGCCTGAACGGGAACCTGATCGCGGTCTCGAGCCGCAACGGCCGCCGCCTCTGGACGGACCACGTGGGACGCTGCGAGGCGGCGGGCCCCGCGCTGAGTCGCCTCGGCCGCGGCACCGTCTTCGAGACGTTCCTCAATCCGGTGCCGTGCGGCAGAGGCACCGCGAAAGGCGAGGGCGAGATCATCGCCGTCGCGGCCGGCCCCGGACACGCGCTCCGCTGGCGCAAGACCCTCGGCGTCACCGAGACGTCGCCGGTGCTGGTGGGGAACCGGATCTACGTCGCCGACTACGGAGGCCGGGTCTACTGCCTGCGCGCCGTCGACGGGCGGACACTGTGGACGTACCAGGCCGGCGGAGCGGTCAAGGGAGCGATCACCTACGACCGCGGCCGCGTCTTCTTCGGCTCCTACGACGGCCGCCTGTACGCGCTGCGGGCGAGCGACGGCAAGCTGATCTGGCGGGCGCAGTCGAACCGGGACTGGCTCGGCGGCCACGGCCAGTTCTACTCGACCCCGTCCGTCGCCTACTCCCGCGTCTACCTCGGCTCGACCGACGGCCACGTCTACTCCTTCGGCGAGCGAAGCGGGAAGCTGCGCTGGTCCTACCGCACCGGCGGTTTCGTCTACGGCTCGCCGGCCATCTGGCGACACCGCGTCCTGGTCGGCTCGTACGACCACTACTTCTACGCCCTCGACGCCGCGACCGGCACGCTGTTGTGGAGGTTCCACGCGAACGGGGAGATCTCGGGCTCGGCGACCGTCGTCGACGGGATCGTCTACTTCTCGACCCTCGAGCGGCGCACGTACGGCCTCGACGCACGGACGGGGAAGCAGGTGTGGACCTTCCCGGACGGCGCGTTCACCCCCGTCGTGACCGACGGGAAGCGGATCTACGTCATCGGCTGGGCAAAGCTCTACGCGTTCAGTCCCCGCCGGGGGTTGCAGGGGTCGAGCTCGGGGCCATAGAAAAGGATCATGGTGCAGGAGGATCTGATCGAGATCGATCTCGACGGCAAGATCGTCCCGGTCCCGCGGGACGTCGTCGGCGCGCTCGCCGCGGCGGCCGCAGCCCGCGCGGGCGTCTCCGGGCAGCATCGCGACCTCTCCCTGCAGCTGAACCGCGGGCTCGAGCGGGGGCGCGCGACCCTCGGGCGCGCGCAGATCCGTGCGCTGTGCGCCGTGCTCGAGGAGGAGCATCCCGACCGCTTCGGCCCCGCCGGGACCGAGCTGAGGCGCGCGGCCCCCTAGCGCTTCCGCAGAAGCGTGGCTCCCGCAGCTGCCGCCGCGCCGACGCCGGCGGCGAGCGAGCCCGCGAGCCGCCGGTGCTTCGTGAGCGTCGTCTGGAAGCTGTGCGCGTGTGCCTCGTCGTCGAACGGCCCGTGCGAGCCGCGGTCCTCGCCGCCGTCCACCGGCTCGTACAGGTTGTCGTGGTCAGGACCGCCGTTCAGCGGCTGCTTGGTCATCTGCGACCCGTAGCCCGTCTTCGCGAGATACCAGTCGAGGAACCACGGTGCCACGCGCTCGCCGAGGACGTTGAGCACGGTCGGCCACCCGACGTAGACCTGGCGCCGCCGCTGGTAGGCGGCCCAGTGGATCGCGTCTGCGGCGATCTCCGGCTGGTAGATCGGCGGCACCGGCTGTGTCTGCTTGGGCAGCTTCGTCCTGCCCCAGGTGAACTGGGTCGTGTTGAAGCCGGCGAGGTGAACCATCGTCACGTGGACGTCCCAGCCGTGGTGCTTGATCTCGGTGATGACCGACTCCGTGAACCCCTTGCACGCGTGCTTCGCGCCGCAGTACGGCGCCTGGAGCGGGATGCCGCGGAACGCGAGCGCCGACCCGACCTGGACGATCGTCCCGCGGTTGCGCTGCGACATCCGTCTCAGCGCGGCCCGAGTCCCCCAGACCATGCCGTGGTAGGTGACGTCGGTGGCGCGCCTGTACTCGTCCGGCTCGACGTCGAGGAACTCGGAGTAGATCGTCGCCATCGCGTCGTTGATCCAGATGTCGATCGGCCCGAGCCCATCCTCCGCCGCCTGCGCCGCGGCCTCGACCTGCCCGGCGTCGGCGACGTCGGTCGGGAGGACGAGAGCCTTGCCGCCGCGTTCCTCGACCTCCTTGGCCGTGGCCTCGAGCCCGGCCCGGCCGCGCGCGAGGAGCGCGATCTTGGCGCCGTCGTCCGCGAACCGGCGGGCGGTCGCGCGGCCGATGCCGCCCGAGGCCCCGGTGATGACGACGACGTCGCTCATCCCCTCGATCTTCCGACCGCCCGGAGAAGCCAAACCTCGGGCCGCTAACGGTCGAGGACCTCCACGGTGTCCCCGTCGCTCAGCTCGTACGCACGACCCACCTGCTGGCCCGGGAACCGAGCCGACGGGCCCCAGACACGTGCGCCGGTGCAGCGTTCCCGCAGCTCGTGGTGGATCGTGTCGGCGACGTCGAGGATGGTCGCCGGCGGCGGCAGCGCGACCGGGTCGCCGCCGTCCCGCAGATGGATGCGGACCAGCCCGGTGAGCGCCCAAAGCTCCTCCCGGAGGCGGTCGAGGCTCGCGTCGTCGAGAATCGACACGGGAATCACCGGCAGCTTCGGATGCTCGGGCGGCGCCGCCTCGTCGCACTTCGTCGCCGCGAGGACGCCGGGCAGCTCGATCCCGGCGGCGGCGACCTCGGCCCGGATACTCTCGAGCTCCTCGAGCGGACGGTCGCAGGCATGGCACCACAGCACGGCGTCGGCGTTGCGCAGGGCGCCGAGCAGTGCGCGCCCGCCGCCACGGTCCTCTGCGGCGCCCTCGATCAGGCCGGGGATCTCCACGAGCTGGACGAGCACGCCGCCGAGGCGGGTCGTCGCGGCGACGGGGCGCGTCGTGGTGAAGGCATAGTCGCCCGTCCGGATCTGGATCGCCGACAGCGCCTGCAGGAGCGACGACTTGCCGGCGTTCGGCGGACCTACGAGCGCGATCTGCGCGGCTCCCTCGCGGCGCACGCCGATCGAGTCCCGGTTCACGACCTTCTTCCGCGTGCGTGCCGACGCGAGCTCGCCTTCGACCCACTTGCGCAGGTCGGCGTACGGCCCGTTCCGGTAGCCGGGCAGCTCGGCGAGGATCGCACGAAGCTCGCGGATCCGCTCAGCGCCCTCCTTGCCCGCGAGACGGCGCTTGATCAGTTGCTGCTGGGTGCGATGTGGCATCGGCATCGCGACGTACACCTCCGTGTCGGGGCGGGATCGCGTCGCGTCCCGCCGCTTCCCTAGGACGCTCGAACGGGAAGCGGCGGACTAGCCGTTTTGGCGGAGAACCGTTGCGCGCCAGGACTCCATCGCCGCCGGAGCTTAGCCCTAGACTCGCTCGATGGTCAAAGTCCGCTTCGCGCCGAGCCCGACGGGGTCGCTTCACCTCGGCAATGCCCTGAGCGCGGTCGCGAACCGGGGGCTGGGCGACTGGATGCTCCTCCGCATCGACGACACCGATCCCGCGCGGAACGTCCCGGGCGGCGAGGAGGCGATCCTGCGGGACCTCGAGTGGCTCGGGATCGCCTGGGACGAGGGGCCGGTCCGGCAGAGCGACCGTGCGGAGCGCCACCGCGAGGCGGCCGCGCCTTTCGGCGAGCGTTTCGACGGGCTGACGCTGCTGCGCGAGGACGGCTCGCCGACGTACCACCTCGCGTCGGTCGTGGACGACATCGACTTCGGCATCACCCACGTCGTGCGCGGCAACGACCACCGGCCCAACGAGACGGTGCACCGGCGCCTGTTCGAGGCGCTCGGCGCGCCGCCGCCCGAGTTCGTCCACCACGGGCTGATCCTCGGTCCGGACGGGCGCAAGCTCGCGAAGCGGGCTCCGGGCGGGAGCGTGGCGTCGCTGCGCGAGGAGGGAATCCCGGCCGAGGCGGTGCGGGCGTACCTGGAGGAGCTCGGGCTCCCGCGCCACGACGTCCACCTCGACCTCGCGCGGCTGCGCCGGCTCTCCACCGAGGCACTCGCGGCGCTGAGCGACGACGAGCTCGCGGCCCGCGTGGGCGTTCCCGTCTCGGTCGCGCCGGTGCTGCGGGGCGCCCGCGACCTCGCCGAGGCACGGGACTACGCCACCCTCGTCTTGGAGCCCGCGGTCATCGAGGTCGACGCCCCGGAGACGTTCGCGCGCTTCCGGGAGCTCGTGGAAGCGGGGACGGAGCCGCGCTCGGTCGTGCGGGAGCTGAAGGCCGTCGGCGGCGACCTCAAGGCGCTCAGGCTCGCGCTCACCGGGCGCGACCGCGGGCCCGAGCTCGCTTCCGTCATCGCCGCGCTCCCGCGCGAGGAGCTCCTCTCTAGGCTGGAGAGGTGAGGCTCTACGACACGCTGTCGCGGCGGCTCGAGGAGCTGCCTTCTCCGCCGGGACCGATCCGGATGTACTTCTGCGGCCCGACCGTGTACCAGCGGGCGCACATCGGGAACGCGCGTCCCTTCGCCCTCGGCATGTGGCTGCGGACGTGGCTGCGCCACCGCGGCTACGACGCGACGCTCGTCCACAACATCACTGACATCAACGACAAGATCTATGACGCGGCGCCGGGCGCGAGCGCGGAGCTGGCCGAGCGGGCGACGCGCTGGTATCTCGAGGACACCGGTGATCTCGGCCTCGGGATGCCAGACGTGCTGCCGAAGGCGACGGAGGCCATCCCCTCGATCGTGGCCTCTATCGAGAAGCTCGTCGACTCGGGGCATGCCTACGAGGCGGGCGGGGACGTCTACTTCAGCGTCGCGACCGACGCCGGCTACGGCCGCCTGTCGCGCCAGAAGGTCGAGCACATGGAGCCGGAGGAGGTCAGCCCGCTCAAGCGCGCGCCCCAGGACTTCGCGCTCTGGAAGGCGACGAAGCCCGGCGAGGACACGTCGTGGGGTTCGCCGTGGGGGAAGGGGCGACCGGGCTGGCACATCGAGTGCTCCGTCATGGCGGAGGAGGCGTTCGGCCCCGTCTTCGAGATCCACGGCGGCGGCCTGGATCTCGTCTTCCCGCACCACGAGAACGAGCTTGCGCAGTCGCTCGCGCTCGGGCACGAGTTCGCGCGCATCTGGATGCACAACGGGATGCTCACGCGTGCCGGGGAGAAGATGTCGAAGTCGCTCGGCAACGACATGACGATCCGCGGAGTCATCGACGACTGGGGCCGCGAGGTCGGTCTGACGCTTCTCCTCTCCGGCCAGTGGCGCAAGCCGCTCGACTTCAACCGGGACACCCTCGAGCAGTCGGCGGCTCAGCTCGAGACCTTCCGCAACGTCTTCCGTTCGCCGAGCGAGCCGGTAGGTGACTGGGCCGAGCTCGAAGCGGCGCTCGACGACGACTTCAACACCCCGCAGGCGCTCGCCGTGATGCACGGCTGGCGCGACCACGAGCTGCTGCGCCGCGCACTCGGGATCTTCGGGCTCGAGTCGATCGCGCACGTGGAGGAGGCACCGGCCGAGGTCGTCGACCTGGCGGAGCGGCGGCGGGAGGCGCGCGAGGCCAAGGACTTCTCCGCCGCCGACCGCCTGCGCGACGAGATCGGCGCCGCCGGCTGGGAGGTGCGCGACGTCGCGGAGCCCCCCGGCTACCGGCTCGTCCGCCGCTCGTGACCCGCGATCTGGTCTACGGGAGGCGCCCGGTGCGCGAGGCGGTGCGCGGGCCGCGGGAGGTGCTCGAGCTGTGGGCGAGCGAGAGGGCTATTCGCAGCGAGGCCTGGCTGAGCGAGCTCGAGCGCCCGCGGGTGCAGACGAAGCTCGAGCGGGACCTCTCGGAGGCGGCCGGCACGCGCGACCACCAGGGAATCGTCGCCTGGTGCGAGCCGTTCCGCTACGCCGAGGCGACCGAGCTCGTCGCCGGTGCGGTACCGCTCATCGCGTGCCTCGACCAGGTCAGCGATCCGCGGAACCTCGGCGCGGTGATCCGCAGCGCGGAGGGCGCCGGGGCGAGCGGCGTCGTGGTACCCGCGCGCGGCTCGGCGCGCGTGACCGCGGCGGTCTGCCGGGCCTCGGCGGGAGCGGCCGAGCACCTGCCGGTGGCCGTCGTGCCCAACCTCGCCCGGTACCTCGCGGAGCTCAAGAGAGGCGATCTCTGGGTCGTGGCGGCGACGGGCGGTTCGGGGACGCCGCTGTGGCAGGCCGACCTGTCCGGCGGCATCGCCTTCGTCCTCGGCGCGGAGGGCAAGGGCCTGCGTCCGCTCGTTCGCCGGACGTGCGACCTGGAGGTCTCGATCCCGCAGCTCGGGCGGGTCGAGTCGCTGAACGTCAGCGTCGCCGCCGCCCTCCTGCTCTACGAGGCGCGGAGGCAGCGCGGTGGCTGAGCCCACCCTGTACCTCTTCGACGGGTTCAACCTGCTGCACGCGGGCGGCTTCGGCTCGCCCGAGGAGCTGCGCGACCTGCTCGCCGGCTGGGTCGCGGCGCAGGGGGCGCGCGGAGTGCTCGTCTTCGACGGACACGGGACGAACCAGCGGCTCGGCCCCCTCGAGGTGCGATGGGCGGCCGACGCCGACGCGCTGCTCGAGCGGCTCGCGGCCGAGAATCGGGACAGGGAGCAGGTCGCGATCGTCTCGTCCGACGCGGCTGTTCGCGGGACGACCGGCATCGAGGTGCGGAAGCTCGCGTCGCAGGCCTTTCTCGCCGGGCTTTCGCGGCCGAGCCGTCCGCCCTCGCCCCGAGGCGACCTTCGGGACCGCCTCGATCCGGACACGCTCGCTCCGCTGGAGCGGTTACGTCGCGGCGAACGCTAGAGCGCGCTAGCTTCTTGGGTCCACGACAAGCTGGGTCCAGAGCAATTGCACTTGTAAAACCTTGGACCGCTTGCTATCTTCGCCTCGACCACAGGGTGAGACTTCACCCTGGCGACGCCGGGAGGCGCCATGGCTGCTCGCACCGCGACGGCACGCTCGCCGCAAAAAGCTCAACGAGAGCTGGAGGATCTGCAGCTCGTGATCAAGGCGCGGAACGGCGACACGGCCGCGCTGGACGCGCTCATCCGCCGCTACACCGGCTTCGTCCGCCTCAAGGCGAGCTCGTACTTCCTCGCGGGCGGGGACAACGACGATCTTCTGCAGGAAGGGCTGATCGGCCTCTACAAGGCCGTGCGCGACTTCCGCCCGGACAAGGAGACCTCCTTCCGCAGCTTTGCGGAGCTCTGCGTCACGCGCCAGATCATCACGGCGATCAAGACGGCGACGCGCTTCAAGCACGCGCCGCTCAACACGTACGTCTCCTTCAGCCACACGCCGGCCGGTCAGGACGGCGACGGGGAATGCACGCTCGGCGATGCGCTGCCCGGCCCGGCGGTGCACGAGCCTCCACTCGTCGTGATCTCGACCGAGGAGCTGCAGAGCCTCGTGTTCAGCCTCGGCACCGGCCTCTCCCCGCTCGAGGCAGATGCCCTGCGCCTCTACCTCGAGGGCTCGTCCTACGAGGACATGGCCGACGAGCTCGGCTGCGACACGAAGACGATCGACAACGCCCTCCAGCGCGTCAAGCGCAAGATCCTCTCGCACCAGAAAGGGCGGGAGGTCCTGCTCTGAGGGTCGCTACGCTGGTCTCCGCGCCGGAGTAGCTCAGCTGGTAGAGCAACGCTCTTGTAAAGCGTAGGCCGTCGGTTCGAGTCCGACCTCCGGCTCTTCTGCATGCCCGCGGGCGCCGCGCAGATGAGGGCGAAGTGTCCATCGCCGTGGTGGCCGTCCCAGACGTCGCGAACGAGCGCCTGCTGCGGACGAAGAACGTCGGCTCGCCGTGCGAGGGGCGCTCGCTCGTCTCGGGGAGCGCGAGGCAGATCCCGCGGACGGCCCGAGAATTTCCGAGTTCGTCACGAACGAGATCTTGCCCTGCGGGGTGCGGCGCCGAGCAACCCCGCCAGCACGCGCGGCAGCTCGTCCGCGATCCGCGCCTTGCGGACGTAGTCGTCGGCACCCGCCTGCCGGATCTCGAGCACGCGCTCCTCGTAGTCGTGACCGCTGACGGCGACGATGGGAAGCTCCGGCGCCCCGGCCCGCAGGTGCGTGGTGGCCTCGACGCCGTCGACGACGGGCATCTCGATGTCGATCACGACCGCGTCGGGGGAGATCCTGCCGGCGAGCTCGATCGCCTCCCGGCCGTTGCGCGCATGTCCCGCGACCGTGAACCGCCTGTCCTGCTCCAGCAGCTGGGTGATGACGCCGAGGAACGACTCGTCGTCCTCGGCGACGAGAATCCGGAACGGTCGCGCCAGTTTCGATCGCCTCCTGGGCGAGGGTTACCCGTGGCAACTGTCCTTAGGCCTCGAGCGCCGGCTCGAGGTCGGCCCAGAGCGTCTCGGGATCCTCGAGCCCGGCGCTGAGCCGGAGCAGGCCCGGCGGCACGCGGTCGCCCTCCCAGCGCCTGCGGCTCTCGATCGACGTCGTCACGCCGCCGAGCGAGCTCGCGTTGACGATCACGTGCGTCGAGGTCTCGACCTTCCGTGCCGTCTCGGCGTCCGCGACGTCGAAGGAGAGCAGGCCGCCCAGGCCGGGATAACGGACGGTCTCGACCGCCGGATGGTCCCGCAGCCGCTCCGCGAAGAGGCCGGCGGTCTCGGTCTGCCGGCGCACCCGAAGCTCGAGCGTCTTCAGGCCGCGCAGCAGGAGCCACGCGGCGTCGGGCGCGGCCACGCTGCCGGTGATTCCGCGGAACGTCCTCAGCTTCTCGGCGGCTTGCTCCTCGCGGCAGACCAGGGCGCCGAGCAGCGCGTCGTCGTGGCCCGCGAGGTACTTCGTCGCGCTGTGGAGGACGAAGTCCGCGCCGTGCTCGAGCGGTCGCAGATGGACGGGCGTGGCCACCGTCGAGTCGACGGCCACGGGTGCCGGACGGGCGGCGGCCGCCTCGAGGTCCGGCATGCTCAGGTACGGGTTCGAGGGGGCCTCCAGCCACACGAGCTGGACGCCGTCCGGGGGCGGTCCGGTCTGGTCGAACTCGACCACCTGCAGCCCCCAGCGTGCGAGCGCTGCGAACGTGAGGCCGGTGCCGTAATAGCAGCCGGCGGCGAGCGCGACGGTGTCGCGGGGCCCGAGCAGCGAGAGGGCAAGGGCCGTCGTCGCCGCGGATCCCGACGGGAAGAGGAGCGCGGTTCCGCCGTCGAGGCCGCCGACCGCGGCCTCGGCCGCGGCGACAGTCGGACTGCCGAAGCGCTGGTAGTAGAAGTCCCGCGGCTCCCCGTCCGCGTCGTACGGCCAGATGGTCGAGCGGTCGAGCGGCTCGGGCACGAGGCGACCCTATACGGGCTCCGGCTCGAGCTCGTCGAGCCGCCCCATCCGGGCGAGTGGAGGGAAGAGGCGGCGCCAGGAGGCGGCGACGCCGATCATCACCGCGCCGCCGGCGACGACCGCGGCCGTCGTTCCGACGAGCGACGCGACGAGCCCCGACTCGAAGGCGCCGAGCTCGTTCGAGGCGCTGATGAAGACCCACTCCACCGCGCTGACGCGGCCCTGCAGCTCGGGGGGCGTCACGAGCAGGACCGTGGTCGCACGGATGTTCATGCTGATCATGTCCACGAAACCGCTGACGGCGAGCGCCGCGAGCGAGAGCGGCAGCGAGCGCGACAGCCCGAACACGATCATCGTCGCGCCGAACGCGGCCACGACCGTGAGCAGGGTCGGCCCGGCGCGATAGGGGAGCGGCCTCCTCGCGAGGAGCAGCCCCGCGAGGAGCGCGCCGACGGACGGTGCCGCCCGCAGGGCGCCGAGACCGATCGGGCCGACGCCGAGGATCGTGCGGGCGAACACCGGAGCCAGCGCGATCGAGTCCCCGAGCAGGACGGCGACGAGGTCGAGCGAGATCGCCCCGAGCAGCATCCGGGTGCGCACGATGAAGCCGATTCCGGCCGAGAGGCTCCGCCAGTCGAGCTCCGTCGCAGGCGCGACGGCGACGCGGTGCGTGACGCCCAGGATCGCGACGCACGCGAGCAGCGACAGCGCCGCGGCCGTGAGATAGAGGGCGACCGGCTCGACCGCGAAGATCACGCCGCCGATCGCCGGCCCGACGACGATCCCGATCTGGTTCGCGACGCTGCGCAGCGCGATCGCCCCCGGCAGGAGATCCGGCGGCACGATCTCGGGCGTGAGCGCGCGGCCGGCGGGATTCGAGACCGCGGAGGCGATTCCCGCGCTCGCCGCAACGACGAGGAAGGGCCACAGCCTGTGCGCGCCCTCCAGCGTGATCACGGCGAGCACCGCCGCGATCCCCACCTGGAGCGCGAGCCCCACCGCGACGACCAGGCGCCGCTCGACCCGGTCGGCGAGCTGGCCCATCGGCAGGGCGAGGACCGGCAGCGGGAGGAACTCCGCCAGCCCGACCAGGCCGAGATCGAGCGGGTTCCGGTGGATGGAATACACCTGCCAGCCGATTGCGACGACGAGCATCTGCAGCGCGAGCCCGTTCGCGAGCGAGGAGGTCCAGAGCAGCGCGAAGTCGCGCAGCCGCAGCGCTGGCGGAAGGCGATCCCTCACGAGCGCGAACGTTAGGCTCCGCCACGGTGGCCGAGAGACACGAGACGACCGCGGGGAAGCTCGAGTGGCTCCAGGAGCTGCGGGGCCAGGCACTCCATGCCGGCAGCGAGAAGGCGGTCGCGCGGCGCCGCGAGGAGGGCAGGCTCCTCGCCCGCGAGCGGGCCGAGAAGCTGTGCGACGAGGGCTCCTTCGTCGAGTTCGACCGCTACGTCCGCCACCGCGAGTCGAACTTCGGGATGATGGAGCGCCGCCCGTACGGGGATGCGGTCGTCACCGGCTACGGCATGATCTTCGGCCGCCGCGTCTTCCTCTTCTCCCAGGACTTCACCGTCTTCGGCGGCTCGCTGAGCGAGGTCTTCGCCGAGAAGATCTGCAAGGTGATGGACCTGGCCCTCAAGTACGGCTGCCCGGTGATCGGGATCAACGACTCCGGCGGCGCGCGCATCCAGGAGGGCGTCGTCTCGCTCGCCGGCTACGCGGAGATCTTCTGGCGCAACGTGCAGGCCTCGGGCGTCATCCCGCAGATCTCCCTCGTGATGGGGCCGTGCGCCGGCGGCGCCGTCTACTCGCCGGCGATGACCGACTTCATCTTCATGGTCGAGGGCACGTCGTACATGTTCATCACCGGTCCCGACGTCGTGAAGACGGTGACCGGGGAGGAGGTGACCTTCGAGGAGCTCGGCGGCGCGGCGACGCATGCGTCGAAGTCGGGAGTCGCCCAGTTCACGGCGCCGGACGAGGAGTCGTGCCTCGAGGACGCGCGCTACCTCCTCTCTTTCCTGCCGCAGTCGAACGCGGAGCGGCCGGAGTGGAGCCCGCCGACGGACCGGCCGGACCGCGAGGACGCCGAGCTCGACACGCTCGTCCCCGACAACCCGAACAAGCCGTACGACATGCACGAGGTGATCCGGCGCGTCGTCGACGACGGCGAGTTCCTCGAGGTGAGCGAGCGCTGGGCGGAGAACATCGTCTGCGGCTTCGCGCGGCTCGGCGGGCACCCGGTCGGTGTCGTGGGCAACCAGCCGCGGTCGCTCGCGGGCGTGCTCGACATCGACGCCTCGAACAAGGCGGCGCGGTTTGTCCGCACCTGCGACGCCTTCAACGTCCCGCTCGTGACGTTCGTCGACGTGCCCGGCTTCCTGCCGGGGACGGCGCAGGAGTGGGGCGGGATCATCCGCCACGGCGCGAAGCTCCTCTACGCCTACTGCGAGGCGACGGTGCCGAAGCTGACCGTGATCACGCGCAAGGCGTACGGGGGCGCGTACGACGTCATGAGCTCGAAGCACATCCGTGCCGACTTCAACTTCGCCTGGCCGACGGCGGAGGTCGCCGTCATGGGGCCGGAGGGCGCGGTCAACATCATCTACCGCGACCGGCCGGAGGAGGAGCGCGCCGAGCTGATCGCCGACTACAAGGAGAAGTTCGCGAACCCGTACAGCGCCGCCGAGCGCGGCTACGTGGACGACGTGATCGAGCCGCGCCGGACGCGCCCGGTGCTGATCGACGCGCTCGAGGCCTCGCTCACGAAGGCGGAGCCGAGACCCCGCCGCAAGCACGGCAACATCCCGCTCTAGCGGTAGCGCAGCAGCCCACTGACCTCGACCACGGGACGGGTTGTCTCCGCGCAGCCAGGCACGGACGGGACGCCCTCGGGGGTGACCTCCTGCGCTGCGATCTGTGGCCCGTGGTGGAAGCGAAGAAGAATCGTCACTCGCCCGCTCTGCGGTGCCACGGTCATGTTCGAGCACCAGCCGCGCCACCCGAGTTCGACATAGGCCTACCTTCCCGCGGCGAGCCCGGGCCCCGCCGGCTTGCCAAACTTATCGTTCGGCGACCAGGATCTCTCGACGACCGGTACGACCCTGCCGCGGAACTGACTTGACGACGGGTCGGCCCGCCGGAAGGGCGCATGCACGGCTGCCGGTGTTCGTGAGCTGCGTCGCTGCCGCTCGCGTGCCTCCTCCATGAGCGCCTCGGGCTCGTCCTGCGGTGGCGGCTTCGGCGGCGCAAGCATCTCCGCTAATGATCGGCTCGCGCGCGGTCGACGACGAGCGCCGACGGACGACTCGGTGCAAGGCAGGGCGGTGTGCCCGTGGACTCCGCCGTGACGACGAGCCGGGCTCCGAAGCGAAGAGCGAAGCTCACGTCGAGCGCTCGGAGCGGCTCGCCACCGTTCCTGACCGGCTGATGCGGGCTGCCACACCAGTTCAGCCATTGCATCTCCACGACGGCGCGTTGCCCGGGAGCCAGCACGCGAGCCGCCGGCTCGGGCGGGGCGCCGCTGCGCAGCGGTCGCCGCTGCTGCACGGAAAGCGTGTGGCCGTTCGAGGAGAGTCGGACGCGCGGCCATCCGCCCGGGAGTGAGCAGGTACCGTCGCCGACGTTCTTGATCTCCGCACCGCCGACGTCTGTTTGAGTCGCGCCTTGGAAACCGACTGTCGTCGAGAGTTGCGTCGCGCGACAGGTCGGGCCGGTCGCGCGTCCGCCGCTCGCCGGCGGCTGAGCGACGTTCGCCGGGCTTCCGCCGGCGACGAACGCGTAGATGCCGAGGCCGAGCGCCGCGGCGACCGCGACCCCTGCCGCGCCGAGCAACCTTCGCCGTAGCTGGCGCGCCCGTGCCTCCTTGATCAGAGCCTCGAGCTCGTCGTGCGAGGGCGGCGTTGGCGGCGCGATCATCTAGTGCTAGTATGACTGGCACGATGCTGAAGGTCAAGATCGACAGACAGGAACCGACCGAGCTCTTCGAGCAGGTGGCGGCGGCGATCCGGCGAGCGATCGCCGACGGCGAGGCGAAGCCCGGCGAGCGGCTACCTCCTGCGCGCGACCTCGCTGCCGTCCTCGGCGTCAACACGAACACCGTGCTGCGCTCGCTTCGTCTCCTGCGCGACGAGGGGCTGCTCGAGTTCCGGCGCGGGCGCGGCGTCACGGTCGCCGGGACGCCGGAGAAGGGCGCCGTGATCGCGCGGGCGCGCGAGCTCGTCCGGTTCGCGCGGCAGCAGGGCTACCGCCGCGACGAGCTGATCCGGCTCATCGAAGAGATCGCGTGACCGGCTACTGATTCCAGTTTTCGGCGGTCTTCTTCTTGTGGCCGCTGTTCTTCGCGCGCGGGCTGCCGACGTCCTGAGGGCCGTGGAGGTCCGGCTCGGGGACGTCCCGCGAGAGCCGCTCGTCCTCGAGCTTCCCCGGGTGCCGCCGCTGCTGCCGGTTCGGCTTCGCCTCGCGCATCTCGGGCACGCGTGGTTGCTTCTTCGCCATACCGCGGTCGTGCGCGGCCGCGGCCGGTTCTAAACGGCGACGGCCTCGTCGCCCGCCGGCAGCAGCTCGTCGGACAGGGCTTTGACCACGGCGGGATCGAACTGCGTGCCGGCGCAGCGCTCGAGCTCGGCGAGCGCGTCGCGCTGCGGCATGGCCTGCCGATAGGCGCGGTCCGAGGTCATCGCGTCGTACGCGTCGGCGACGAAGATGATCCGCGCGCCGAGCGGGATCTGGTCGCCGGCGAGGCGGTTCGGGTAGCCCGCGCCGTCCCACCGCTCGTGGTGGTGCAGCACCCATTCGGCGACGGGCTGGACGCCGAGGCTCTCGAGCATCCGGAAGCCGATCTCGGGATGCCGCTCGAGCAACACCCGCTCGGGCTTGGTCAGGGCCTCCGGCTTGCGCAGCACCTCCTCGGGAATCGCGAGCTTGCCGAGGTCGTGCAGGCTCCCCGCGAGCCTCGTCAGCTCGACGGCCGGCTCGTCGGCGCCCAGGCGTCGCGCGATCCGTGCGGAGTAGTCGGCCACACGCTGCGAGTGGCTGCCCGTGTACGCGTCGCGCTCGTCGACGGCCTTCGCGAGGCTCTCCGCCGCCCGGTACTGCGCATCGCGGCTCGGCGTGTGGACGGACTGCTCGAAATCGACGCGGAGGATCGACTCGGCCGCATACGCACGCACCCGGTTCTTGCCGTCCTTCTTCGCGCGGTACAGAGCGCTGTCGGCGAGCCGGATCAGCTCGTCCCGTCCGCTGCCGTGGGTGGGGTACGTCGCCACGCCCGCGCTCACGGTCACCGGCCCGACGCCCTCGACGTCGAGAGCCGCCACGCGCTCGACGATCGAGCGCGCGACCGCGGTCGCCCGGCGCTCGTCCTGCCCGGGGAGGAGCACCGCGAACTCGTCGCCGCCGAGCCGGAACGCCTCGCCGCCCTGCCGCAGGCGCGCCGCCACCTGCCCGAGCACGAGGTCTCCGACCGGATGCCCGAACCGGTCGTTCACGCTCTTCAGGTCGTCGAAGTCGACGAGGCAGAGCGCGAGCGGCGAGCCCTGCTCCTCCGCCGCCACCAGCTCTCGCTGGAGCCGCTCGTGGAAGCTCCGGTGGTTGCCGAGGCCCGTGAGCGGATCGGTCAGGGCCAGGCGCATCGCCTTGATCGCCCTGAACGTCGAGCGCTGGTAGAGGGCGATCGCGAGCAGCGGGCCGACGAGCGCGATCGAGAGCGCGGGCTCGCGCTGCCAGAGCACGATCAGTGTCAGCGCCGCCGAGGCCATGAAGGCGAACGGCGCCGTCGTCTGCGCGATGTTCTCCCGCGCGATCGTGAAGAAGGAGCGCCCCGAGTCCGCGGAGAGGACGGCGCTGATCAGGACGAGGTTGACGACCCAGTAGTAGACGAACCCGCACAGCACGACGCGCGCGACGAGGCTCCCGACCGAGCCGCCGCCGACCCGCTCGACCACGACCCCGGCGGCGAGGGCCGAGAGCGCGAACATCGCGCCGTTGTAGGCGACGCGGAGAAGCGGACGGCGTTGCAGGAGATGCGTGAACGTGGGACCCCCCGCCGCGACGATGACGCCGGCGGGCCAGCCGAGCAGGACGATCGCCGAGACGGAGAAGACGAACCCGAGCGTGACGCCGCCCGCGCCCATTCCCTCGACCGGGACCGGGAAACGCTCCGCCAGCGCCATGCTGGCGAGCAGGCCGAAGAGCGCGGCGATGTCGGACGCCGAGCGCGGGGCGTCGGCGTAGCGAACGATGGCGAGACCGACGGCGAACGCGCCCGCGAGGATCACGGGCGTCACCACCGCCAAGACCTTTGCGGGTACCCGGGCTGCGGCCGTCTCGGCGTCGGCCTGCTCGTCAGCCGCCACCGAAGCCTCCCCTACGAGGCGGGGAACCGGGACTTACCAGCCGTAGTTGTGGAGCCCGAGGAAACTCCCGCCGAGCGCCGCAGCGAGCATGGCCGCGACGGCCAGGAGAATCACGAGGCGAGACTTCCACTCAAGCATTGTGCCTCCAGGGAGAAAAAAGTCGAAGGACGCCAGACGGGGGAATTGTGGGTTCGACCTCGCCGAACGAAAATCACCCGAACGGGTTAGCGGCGTCACTAGAACGGGGGAAGTGCGCCGCCGGAATGCGCTCTCAGGGCTGGAGGCCCGCCTCCTGCAACGGCCGGCGGCCCCAGGCGAAGCGCTTCTTGTACCAGCCGGCCAGCTGGGCGAGCGCGACCCCCTCGTCGGAGGACTGGATGAACCAGCCATTCCCGACGTAGATCCCCGTGTGGAACACCTGCGGGCCGCGCGAGCGCGGGCCCTTGGTGCCGAAGAAGATCACGTCCGCCGGCTGGAGCTTCTGGAAGGAGATCCGTTTCGAGCGGGGGACCTCGACGCTCATCGTGTACGTCGTCCGGCCCTGAATCGTCGAGGCGAGCGTGCCCTCGCCGGGGTAGCTCTGCAGCTTGTACACGCGCCACACGAAGCCCGAGCAGTCGTAGCCGCCTCGGGCGGTGACGCCGAAGTCGACCTCCGTGCCGTCGCTCGTTCCGCCCCAGACGTACGGCATCCCGATCTTCGAGAACGCGACGGTGAGGATCTGGCGCTGCCAGTCGGTGAGCTGGGGAAGCTCGAACGTCGCGGCCAGCTCCTTCACCTGGGCGATCTGCCAGCTGTCGGCGAAGAGGCCGAGACCGAGGATCTGCGCCGCCGAGTACGCGGCTTCTGCGCGAGTCGCCTGGTCCTGCGGCCGCAGCTCGAGGAAGTCCTGGGCCGCGGGATGGTTCAGCCGCAGCCCGAGCAGCCGAGCGACGACCTCGTAGCCGAATCGCCCGGGGACGGCGAGACCCGCGGCGCGGGCGCCCTGCGCGAACTCCTTCGCAGCCTTCCCGAGGCCCATCGCCTGGACGAGGCTGCGGTCGAGCTGCGCCATCGTCTCGGGCGCCGTAGGGTTCGAGACGACCGGCGTCGTCGTGGTCCCGCCCGTGGTCGTCGTCGTGGTCGTCGTGGTGGTGGTGCTCGTGACGGTCGAGCCGGAGCCCGGGCCCGGCGGGGGCGACACCGCTCCGAGCTGCGCCTTGAGGTCGGCGGCGAGGGTCGCGAGCGTCTGGTGCGTGAGGGCCGCGTTGGGCCGGAACTTGCGCACGCTCCTCGCGCCCATCAGCTTGTGCGCCACGACGGTGGCGATCTGCGGAGCCGCCCAGTTCGGGAGGCTCTTGCCGGAGCCCGCCGCGGCCCCCGTCAGGACGACGGCTACGCCGCATGCGGCTGCGAGCGTTGCGAGACGCTGACCCACGACCCCTCCATCGACCATGACCCTGCGGAGCATTAGCCTGTTCGGGTGATGTCGCTGGACATTACGCCCGAGCCGGACGAGGCGGAGCGGCAGGCGATCGTCGAGGCGCTCGCGGCGGAGCAGGCCGAGCACGCGACTGCGTCGGCCTGGGCCGACGCGCTCCTGCCGTCCCGCGAGGAGGGCGAGCCGTAACCGGCCCCTGGCGAGCCGCGTTCCCTCCACATGTGGGAGGAGTGCATCCGCTGCAACGAGGCTCCCGCCGTCGACGATCAGGGCTACTGCGGCCACTGCCACTGGGCCGTCCGGGCGGAGGTCGAGGAAGGCTTCTACGCCCTCCGCGAGTATCTGCGCGCGTGGGCCCGTTTCGACGAGTGGTGCGAGGACCGCGGCATCGCGGCCTGAGCGCCGCCGCTATTCCGGCTGGGCTCTACTGAGCAGCCTCGGCGCGCTGCGGGCGTAGTCGAGCCCGGACACCCACGTCAGGATCACCGCCACGAGCAGCGTCCACCACGCGGCGCGCTGCGTCCACGCGCCGGCCGCCGCAAAGCCGGCGACCGCCGCGGCCACCGCCTGCGCCCACGTCTTCAGCTTGCCGAGGTCGCGCGCCGCGAGGACGACGCCGCGCTCGACCGCCGCCTGCCGCAGGCCGGTGACCAGCACCTCGCGCACGACGATCGCCGCGACCATCCAGGCCGGGACGACTCCCTGGCCCACGAGCATCACGAGCGCGGCCAGCACCAGCACCTTGTCGGCGATCGGATCGAGGAGGGTGCCGATGGACGACGTACGCCCCTGCCGGCGCGCGAGCCTCCCGTCGAGCCAGTCGGTCGTCATCGCGACGCAGAAGACCGCCGTCGCCCAGTAGTCGTGGCCCGGGAAGCTCCAGGCGTAGAGCACGACCACGACCGGGACCGCTGCGGCGCGCGCGACGGTGAGCTGGTCGGCCGCCGTCAGGTCCACGACGTGGAGAATACGGCCCGCTCATGTTCGAGAAGGTTCTCGTCGCCAACCGGGGAGAGATCGCGATCCGCGTCTTCAGGACGCTCCGCGAGCTCGGCATCGGCGCGGTCGCCGTCTACTCGGAAGGCGACCGCGGAGCGCTCCACGTCGCCTACGCCGACGAGGCGTTCCTCCTCGGGCCGACGCCCGCTCACGAGAGCTACCTCGCGATCGACCGGATCCTCGACGCCGCGCAGCGCTCGGGTGCGCAGGCCGTCCATCCCGGCTACGGCTTCCTCGCCGAGAATGCCGCCTTCGCGCGCGCCGTCGAGGAGGCTGGGCTAGTCTGGATCGGCCCGCCGCCGGCCGCGATCGAGCTCATGGGCTCGAAGACGGCGGCGCGCACGGCGATGCAGAGAGCCGGAGTCCCGATCATCCCGGGCACGACCGAGCCGGTCGGCTCGGTGGACGAGCTGCATGCGCTCGGCGAGGAGATCGGCTATCCGCTTTTGCTCAAGGCGGCCGCCGGCGGCGGCGGCAAGGGCATGGAGGTCGTGGAGGGACCCGGCGACGCGGAGCAGGCCTTCGAACGCGCGCGGCGGCAGGGACAGTCGTACTTCGCCGATCCGAACGTCTACGTCGAGAAGCTCATCGTCGATCCGCGCCACGTGGAGGTGCAGGTGCTCGCGGACGCGCACGGCAACGTCGTCCATCTCGGGGAGCGCGACTGCACGATCCAGCGCCGGCACCAGAAGCTCGTCGAGGAGACGCCTTCCCCCGCGGTCGACGCCGCGTTGCGCAACCGGATCGGCGCGATCGGCGTCGAGGCCGCGCGGGCGTGCGGCTACCGCTCGGCCGGGACGATCGAGGGCCTGCTCAAGCGCGACGGCGACTACTTCTTCATGGAGATGAACACGCGCATCCAGGTCGAGCACACCGTGACCGAGATGGTCACGGGCCTCGACCTCGTGCGCGAGCAGATCCTGGTGGCGCTCGGCGAGCCTCTCTCCGTGCGGCAGGAGGACGTCGAGCTGCGCGGGCACGCGATCGAGTGCCGCATCAACGCCGAGGACGCGGCCCGCGGCTTTCTCCCCGCGCCCGCGCCGGTCACCGACTACCGCGAGCCGGCCGGGCCGGGGGTGCGGGTCGACTCCGGCGTCGCCGCCGGCTACGAGGTCTCGGGCGCGTACGACCCGATGGTGGCCAAGCTGATCGTGCACGGCGTCGACCGCGAGCACGCACGGCGGCGGATGCTCCGGGCCCTCGACGAGTTCTGGATCGAGGGCCCGACGACGCTCGTCCCGTTCCACAAGGCCCTCCTCTCGCATCCCTGCTTCGTCGCGGGTGAGACCTGCCACGGCGTGGTCGAGTCGGAGGAGCTCGCCGCGATGGTCGCCGAGCTCTCGGCGGCGGCGCCCGTCCCGCCACCAAGTAACAGTCTGTTACAAGGAAGGGCAGGTCCGGGTCGGGCGGTGGAGCGCGTCCGCGCCGTCGAGGTCGACGGCCGGCGGTTCGAGGTGCGGCTCTCGGAGCCCGAGCCGGCGTGGCGGGCCCTCGCGCTCCGCCGCCGCGAGCGTGCGCGGCAGGGCGGCGCCGGCGCCGGCGGGCGAGACGCGGTCGTCTCGCCGATGCAGGGCACCGTCCTCGCAGTGCCGGTGGCCGAGGGGGACGAGGTCGAGTCCGGCCAGGTGATCTGCGTGGTCGAGGCGATGAAGATGGAGAACGAGGTGCACGCCCATCGCGCCGGGACCGTCCGGAGCCTCACGGTCGAACCGGGTCAGCCCGTCGCGACCGGCCAGGTGATCTGCATCGTCGAACCCACCTGAGGGCGCGCGCAATCCGGCGTCCGCCGAGCGGCGTAGACACCGGAGACCCGAGTAAGAGGAGGAACGTTGAAGCGAATCGTCTCAGCAGCTGCGCTCGCGGTCGCACTCGCCGCAGCAGGAGTGAGCGCAGCCGCTGCCATCACGAATCCGAGCAGCATGCGCCTGCTCGCGGCTAGTCACTCGAGCTCTTCGCGCGGCACGAAGATCACGCTCCACAAGACGGCGGTCGGCAAGGTCCTCGCCACGAGCTCCGGCAGGACGATCTATCTCTTCATGGCCGACCGAAAGGGCAAGAGCGTCTGTTACGGCCAGTGCGCCACCTTCTGGCCCCCGGTCCTGCAGAAGGGGAAGCTCAGGGCGGGCGCGGGCGTCAAGGCGGGCCTGCTCGGCACGACCAGGCGCAAGAACGGCACGCGGCAGGTGACGTACAAGGGTCACCCGCTCTACCTGTTCAAGCTCGACAGGCGCGCCGGCCAGATCAAGGGCCAGAACCAGGACTTCTTCGGAGGCGAGTGGTTCGTGGTCTCCGCCTCCGGCAGGGCAAACAAGAAGACGCCGTCGCCCTCGACCACGACGGGGACGACGACCACCACTCCCTACAGCACCACCAGTCACTACTAGACAGCCGGCGCAGAGCGAACTGCGCGGTCCACCGGCGTCGCGTCGTTAGTGTCCGGCGCCGGTGGACCTGTACGAGTACCAGGGCAAGGATCTCTTCCGGCGCGTGGGGATCGCCGTCTCCCAAGGGCGTCTCGCCACGACACCGGAGGAGGCGCGCGCCGCGGCGGAGGAGCTCGGCGGCCCGGTCGTCGTCAAGGCCCAGGTGCTGACCGGCGGCCGCGGCAAGGCCGGCGGCGTCAAGCTCGCGGACGATCCCGCCGACGCCGAGGCGAAGGCCCGAGACATCCTCGGACTCGACATCCGCGGCCACGTCGTCCGCACCCTCTGGGTCGAGAAGGCCTCGGACATCGAGCGCGAGTACTACCTCTCGGTCACGTTCGACCGCGGCGCGAAGCAGCCGCTCTTCATGTTCACCACGCAGGGGGGCGTCGAGATCGAGCAGGTGGCGGAGGAGAACCCGGATGCGCTCGTGCGCCTGCACGTCGACCCGCTTCAGGGCTTCCAGCCCTGGGTCGCGCGCCGGCTCGTGTACGGGGGCGGGGTCGGCGATCCGTCCGAGCAGAAGCAGATCGCCGCGATCGTCGAGAAGCTGTACCGCGCCTTCGTCGAGTTCGACGCGATGCTCTGCGAGATCAACCCGCTCATCGTCACGCCCGAGGGCGAGGTGAAGGCGCTCGACTCGAAGTTCACGGTCGACGACAGCGCACTGCCGCGGCACCCGGACATCGCGGAGTGGCGCGATCCGACGGCGGCCGACCCGATCGAGACCTTCGCCCGCGAGAAGGCCGTCACCTACGTCAAGCTCGACGGGAACGTCGGCGTGCTGGCCAACGGCGCGGGCCTGGGCATGTCCACGGTGGACGTGGTCGCACACGCCGGCGGACGGCCGGCGAACTTCTGCGACCTCGGCGGCGGCGGCAGCGCGGAAGGCGTCGTCGACGCGCTCGAGGTGATCACCCGCGACGAGCAGGTGCGCTCGATCTTCTTCAACATCTTCGGCGGCATCACCCGCTGCGACGAGGTCGCCCGGGGGATCCTCGCGGCGCTCGAGCGGCTCGACATGTCGCGCTACCCGATCGTCGTGCGGCTCGACGGGACGAATGCGGAGGAGGGCAGGCAGATCCTCGCCGACGCCGGCCGCGAGAACATCCATCCCGAGGCGACGATGCTCGACGGCGCCCGGCGCGCGGTGGAGCTGGCGGCTTGACGGATCTGTGGAGCGAGCGCGCCGACGCGTACCGCGAGAGCGCGACGCACACAGTCGGCGAGGATCTCGATCTCGTCGTCGACTGGTGCGAGCCCGCGCCGGGCGTGACGGTCCTCGACGTCGCCACCGGCGGCGGCCATGTCGCGCGGCGGCTCAGGGGGGCCGGGGCGCAGGTGGTCACGGTCGACGCCGCGCCGGGGATGGAGCCGGACGTGCTCGCGCCGGCCGACCATCTCCCGTTCGCCGACGCGAGCTTCGACGCGGTCGCCTGCCGCATCGCGGCCCACCACTTCCCCGACGTGCTCGCGGCGGTGAAGGAGATGGCGCGAGTCGCCCGTCACCGGGTCGTGGTCTGCGACAACACGTTCACGAGCGAGAGCGCCGAGGAGGCCGACCGGCTCCGCGACCCGAGCCACGTGCGCAACTACGGCGTCCCCGAGTGGCACAGCTTCTTCGAGCTCGCCGGGCTCGAGCTCGCGGACGAGGCCGTTCTCGTGCGCGACACGGACTTCGAGGACTGGCTCGCGCGCACGGAGACGCCCGAGGGGGACCGACCGCGGATCCGCGAGCTCCTGGACAGCCGCCTCCGCGACAGCCGGCTCGAGCTGCCGACCGTAGTGCTGAAGGGGGTCAAGGCGGCGTAGATGGCGATCATCGTCGACAACGACACGCGGCTCGTCGTCGCCGGGCTGACGGGCTCGGAGGGCCGCTTCCACGGCCTCCGCAACCGGGCGTACGGCACGAACCTCGTCGCCGGCGTCACGCCCGGCAAGGGAGGCCAAGACGTGGAGGGGGTGCCGGTCTTCGACACCGTCGCCGACGCGGTCGAGAAGGAAGGCGCGAACACGTCGCTCATCTTCGTCCCGGCCCGCTTCGCCGTCGACGCGATCTACGAGGCGGTGGACGCGGGAATCGGCACGGTGATCTGCATCACCGAGCACATCCCCGCGCACGACATGCTGCGCGCGTACACGTACTTCCGGGGCCGGGGCACGACGATGATCGGCCCGAACTGCCCCGGCGTCCTCTCCCCGGGCAAGGCGAACGCGGGGATCATCCCGGCCGAGATCTTCAGGGAGGGGAGCGTCGGGCTCGTCTCCCGCTCGGGAACCCTCACCTACCAGATCGGCCACGAGCTCACGCAGCTCGGCCTCGGCAACTCGACGATCGTCGGTATCGGCGGCGACCCGGTCGTCGGCTCGTCCTTCGTCGACGTGCTCGAGCGCTTCGAGGCCGACGACCAGACCGAGCTCATCGTGCTCGTGGGCGAGATCGGCGGCGACGAGGAGGAGAAGGCAGCCGCGTACGTCGCCGAGCACGTGACGAAGCCCGTTCTCGCCTACATCGCAGGCTTCTCGGCGCCGCCCGGCAAGACCATGGGACACGCGGGCGCGATCATCTCCGGCTCCTCCGGCACCGCCCAAGGGAAGAAGGAAGCGCTCGAGGCCCGCGGGATCGCGGTCGGCACGACGCCGACCAAGGTCGCGCAAATGGTGGCCGAGCGGATGAAGTAGCAGTAGCCTCGGCGCGTGAGCGAGTTGTCTCCGCGTGCCTCCGACGCCGACCGCGAGCGCGCCGTACAAATCTTGCGGGAGCATCTCGTCGAGGGCCGGCTCACCCTGGAGGAGTTCTCGCAGAGGGTCGAGGCGGCTTTGGGGGCAGGCACGGTCGGCGAGCTGGCCACGACCGCGGAGACGCTCCCCGCGGTTCGCGCGCCGAGTGGTCGGCGTCGCCCCTCCCGCGTCACGGCCGGGCTGTTCGCGCACGTCGTTCGGCGTGGCCGGCTCCGGCTGCCGAAGCGCGCAATCGTCCTCTCGGGCCTCTCGGACATCGACCTCGACCTGCGCGACGCGGAGATCACGAGCGGCCGGATGTCCATCACCGCCTGCTTGCTCTTCGGCAACGTCGACGTCTACGTCCCGGAGGGGATCGCGGTCGACGTCACCGGCCTGACCGTGTTCGGGCACCGGCGCGAATGGGGCCGGGACGCCGTGCAGCCCGACGCGCCGGTGTTGCGGGTACGCGTCGCCGCGCTGTTCGGCACGGTCGACGTGTGGCGTGTCCCGACGGAGCTCAGAGGCAGCTACGGCGAGATCATCCGCTCGGTGCGCGCGGCCCAGCGCGAGCTGCCCGGCTAGCCGGAGGCCCGGTTACGCTCCTCAGGTGATCTCCTTCGCCCGCGGCGTCCCGGCGCCTGAGTGTCTCGCCGTCGAGGAGCTGGCCGATTGCGCGCGCGCGGCGCTGGAGCGCGACGGCCGCACGATCCTCAGCTACGGGCCGGGCGGCGGCTACGGCCCGCTGCGCGAATGGCTCGCCGAGCGGCACGGCGTCGAGCCGTCGCGCGTCGTGATCACGAGCGGCTCGCTCCAGGGTTTCGTCTTCCTCGCCGAGCGACTCGTCCGGCCCGGCACGCGCGTACTCGTCGAGGCGCCGACCTACGACCGGCCGCTCAAGATCCTCGCCCGGCTCGGCGCCGAGATCGTCCCGCTCGCGATGGACGAGGATGGTCTCGTGCCGGAGGCGGTCGAGGAGGCGCTCGCCGCGGGCGAGGCGCCCGCGTTCCTCTACACGATCCCGACCTTCCAGAACCCGAGCGGGCGCACCCTGCCCGCCGAGCGGCGGCTGCGGCTCGCCGAGCTCGCACGCGAACGCGGGCTGCTCGTGCTCGAGGACGATCCGTACGGCCTCGTCCGCTACGACGGCGAGCCGGTGCCGAGCATCTTCGAGCTCGCGCAAGGCGACGGGATCGCGTACTGCTCCTCGTTCTCCAAGACCGTCGCTCCCGGCGTACGCGTCGGCTGGTTCGTCCTGCCGCCGCAGCTCGCGGCCGACATCGAGGCGCTCGCGGTCTCCACCTACATCTCGCCGCCGTACCTCTCGCAGGCGACCGTGCTCGAGTTCCTGCGGCGGGGCAGCTTCGCGCCGAATCTGCAGCGGGTGAACGCCCTCCTGCGCGAGCGGCGCGACGCGATGCTCGAGGCGCTCGCCTCCGAGCTGCCGGGCGACGCGAGCTGGACACGGCCGGAGGGCGGCTACTTCGTCTGGGTCGAGCTTCCGTCCGGGCCTCCGAGCGGCGAGCTCGTCGCCGAGGCGGAAGAGGCGGGCGTCACATTCGTCAAGGGAGCCGACTTCTTCCCCGGCGGGCGAGGCGGGGAGCACGCCTTGCGGCTCGCCTTCAGCTTCGTCTCGCCGGACGAGATCGCCGAGGGCGTCTCAGTGCTCGGCGGGCTCGTGCGAGCGACGGCGCCGGCGGCGCTCTAGCTGCGCGAGCAGGATCCCGCCCAGCAGGCCGACGCCGAGGGCAAGCAGGATCAGCCAGACGAGCGACACCCGCGCCGTCGCGAGCACGAAGTGGATGCTCACCTGCTTGCGGTTCTCGAGCACGAAGGCGATCGCGTAGGCGACGAGCAGGCCGAGCGCGATCAGGCGCAGGTAGAGCCGCGGCTGCCAGCGGTCGGCGACCTCGTCGGTATCGATCCGGGGGCGGCGCGGCACGCGCACGCCCGCATCCTACGAGCTACGCCGCCGCGTGGACGGCGAGCGTCCGCGGCACGAGCCGCGGCTGAGGTGGCGGAGCGAGCCTCCCGACGGCCTGGGCGCGAAAGGTCGGGCAGATCGCCTCGCCGGGGAGGGCGCACAGTCCGGCGCGCCGGAAATAGCAATCGTTGCAGGTCGGAGTGGATCGTTTGCTCATCTTCGAGTGTGTTCGAGTAAGGGGACGCCGCTCTCGAGGTGCGATGATAAGGGCGCGAGCCGCGGAAGCAAGCGTTGCCGTCGACGAATACTGACGAATTTCCGGCAGTTTCGCGGGAGGGAAGATGGCGAGCTCGCTCAGTCTCGTGGGAGCGTTGCCAGGGCGCGCAACGCTTGCCCTAACGTGCGGACCGGGATGACGCGGAGACCTTTGGGCGCGTAGCGTCGCGCGTCGCGCGTGTTGTTCCCGGCGGGCACGAGCAGGACCTGGACGCCGGCCCTGTGAGCGTCGACGACCTTTTGCCGCACCCCGCCGATCGGGGCCACCGCGCCGTTCAGCTCCATCTCGCCGGTGGCCGCCACCCGGTGTCCATGCGTCACGTTGCGTCCGAGCTGTTGCATCACCTCGAGAGCGAACGCCAGGCCGGCCGACGGCCCGCCGACGTTCCCCGCGTCGATGGAGACGCGGAACGGCAGCTTGAACGTCGCCGACTGATTGGGCACGAAGCCCACCAGCGCACGCCCGCGGTCGTCGACCGTCCGGAGCCGGAGCGTCATGAGCTTGCCCGCGCGGCGGATGCGCAGCGTGACGTCGTCGCCGGGCGTGACCCGGCCGAGCGCCTTGTGGAGCGAGGCCTCGGTCGGGGTCGGCGTTCCGTCGACCGAGACGACGACGTCCATGGGCTGGAGGTTGCAGGGAGCGTGCGTCCCTCCGATGAGCTGCGAGACCATCACGCCCGTCGGTCGGACGACGACGTGGTAGCCGAGTCGGCGAAGGGCGACCGTGGCGGCGACACGCTGGGAGAAGGCCATTTCCTGCAGCTGGGCCCGCTCGGCCTCGCCGGCCGTCGAGCAAGGCGGCAGGATGTCGGCCGCGGGCACGAGTGTCCCGTCCGGATGGATCCAGGGGAACAGCGCCTCGAGCTCGCTCGCCTTCCGTTCGATGACGTCGAGGAAGTAGATCGCTCCCGCGCCGCTGGGGGTATGCGCTCCTTCGACCTTCACCAGCGGTGCGACCGGGTGGGCGATGTCGGGCAGCAGGAGGTACTTGTCCGAGGGGACGACGTAGAGGATCAGAAGGGTCGCGAGGAAGACGGCGACGCCCCCTCCGGCGATCCGCAGCGGTGTGACGCGCCGCCTCAAAACAGAAACCGCTTCAACCCGCCGTCGACGACGAGCGTCTGGCCGGTGACGTACGCCGCGCGCTCCGAGGCGAGGAAGCACACCACGTCCCCGAACTCCCGCGGGGTTCCCCAGCGGCGCAGGCCGATCTCCTCCAGCTGCTCGTCGGTCGGCCCTCCCGGGTAGAGCTCGTCGAGCCTCGGGGTCGCGATCCGGCCGGGCGCGACGCAGTTGACGGTGATGCCCTTCGGTCCGACCTCGCGGCTGAGGGTCTTCAGCCAGGCCGTCAGCGCCGGCCGGAACGTGTTCGAGAGCGCGAGATGGGTCGTCGGCTCCTGGGCCGCGAGCGACGTGATCGCGACGATCCGGCCCGCCGGGCTCCGCTCCAGGTGCTCGAGACAGAGCCGCACGAGCCTCACCGCGGGGCGGAGCAGCAGCCCGTAGGCGGACTCGAGCGAGCGCTCGTCGGCGTCGCGCGCGGACCCCGGCGGTGGCCCGCCGCCGTTCCAGACGAGGACGTCGAGGCCCCGGAAGCGCTCGACCGCGGTCGTCACCGCCCGCTCGAGATCGGCGTCCTCGCGGACGTCGCCGGCGACCGCCACGCCACCGAGCCTCGAGGCGTGCTCCTCGATCCGCTCGGCGCGTCGTGCGAACAGGACGACATTGGCCCCCTCCTCGGCGAGCGCCTCGGCGCTCGCGAGGCCGAGCCCCGACGACGCGCCGCAGACGAGCGCGGTGCGGCCGCTCAGCCCGAGATCCACGCCTGCCGCAGCTCCCCGGAGCGCGCCACGACCCGGGTCGTCATGCCGCCGCGGGCGGCGAACTCACCCTCGACCTCGACGAAGCGCGGCGCCCCGTCGGCCACGAGCCGCTCGAGCACCTCGTTCACGACCTCCTCCTGGAGAATCCTCCGCTCGCGGAACGAGGTCAGATAGTCGCGGAGCGACTTGAGCTCGTAGAGCTTCCCGTCGGGGACGTAGCGAATGGTCAGCTCGCCGAAATCGGGCGCGTCGGTGAGCGGGCAGATCGAGGTGAACTCCGGCGCTCCGAGCTCGACGAGGTAGTCGCGGCCCCGGAACCGGTTCTCGACCGTCTCGATCAACTACGTGCCGAGGACGCCGACCACGTCGCGCACGGCGTCGGCGCTGCGCTCGAGCGCCTCGCGCTCGTCGTCGGAGAGGTCGAGCTCGACGATCTCCTCGATGCCGCCCGCGCCGAGCTTGACTGGCACGCCGATGTAGAGGCCGTCGATCCCGTACTCGCCCTCGAGGAGGGCGGTGCAGGGGAGGACGCGTTTCTGGTCGAGGAGGATCGCGTCGACCATCTCCGCGATCGCCGCCCCCGGCGCGTACCAGGCCGAGGTGCCGAGCAGCTGCACGATCTCGCCGCCGCCCTTGGCGGTGCGCTCGACCATGGCCTGGATCCGCTCCTCGGAGACGAGCCTGCGCAGCGGCACGCCGCCGACGGTCGCGGCCGAGACGACCGGGACCATCTGGTCGCCGTGGCCGCCGAGCACGAGCGCCTGCACGTCCCGGACGGAGGCTCCCGTCTCCCACGCGATGAAGGTGCGGAAACGCGCGGTGTCGAGGATCCCCGCCTGGCCGAAGACACGCTCCTTGGCAAAGCCGGAGACGCTCTTCGCCACGTGGCACATCGCGTCGAGCGGGTTCGAGAGGACGACGATGATGCAGTCGGGGCTCCCGGCGACGATCTGCTCGGTGACGGAGCCGACGATCTTCTCGTTCGTCGTCACGAGGTCGTCGCGGGACATCCCGGGCGAACGCGGCAGGCCGGCCGTGATCACGACGACGTCGGAGCCGGCCGTCTCCTCGTAGGAGTTCGTGCCGGTGATCCGCGGCTCGAAGCCGAGCACGGGGCCCATCTGGTTCAGGTCGAGGGCCTTCCCCTGCGGCAGCCCTTCCTTGATGTCGGTCAGGACGACGTCCGCGTAGTCGCGCGCCGCGAGGATGTGCGCCGCGGTCGCGCCCGTGGCGCCGGCGCCGACGATCGTGATCTTCCTTCTCATACGGGTACCTCGGCTTCCAGCTTCTCGATGACTGCGTCCGCGACCTCGCTCGTCCCTACGGCGGTGGGGTCGTCGCGGTTCGGCTTCATGTCGTAGGTGACGCTCTCTCCCTCGGCGATCACCGCGGCGATCGCGTGCTCGAGGCGGTCGGCCGCGTCGCGCTCGTCGAGATGGCGGAGCATGAGGACGCCCGACAGCATCTGAGCGATCGGGTTGACCTTGTTCAGGCCGGCGTACTTCGGCGCCGAGCCGTGCGTCGGCTCGAAGACCGCTACGGTCTCGCCGTAGTTCGCGCCGGGAGCGACGCCGAGCCCCCCGATCATCCCGGCGGCGAGGTCGGAGAGGACGTCGCCGTACAGGTTGGGCAGGACGAGGACGTCGTACTCCTCCGGCCGCTGCACGAGCTGCATGCACATGTTGTCCACGATCCGGTCGTCGAACTCGAGGTCCGCGTTCTCGGCCGCGACCTCGCGGGCGACATGCAGCCAGAGCCCGTCGGTGAACTTCATGATGTTCGCCTTGTGCACGGCCGTGACCTTGCGCCGGCCGTTGCCGCGCGCGTAATCGAACGCGAACTCGAAGATGCGGCGCGTGCCGGTCACGGAGATCGGCTTGATCGAGATGCCGGCGTCGGCGTGGCGGAGCCGCCCGCCGCGTCTCTCGATCCACTCGATCAGCTCGGCGGCCTCCGGCGTGCCGTGCTCGTACTCGATGCCGGCGTAGAGGTCCTCGGTGTTCTCGCGCACGATGACGAGGTCGACGTCGTCGAAGCGGCTGCGCACGCCGGCGTAGCTCTTGCACGGGCGGACCTGCGCGTACAGGTCGAGCTCCTTGCGCAGGGCGACGTTGACCGAGCGGAAGCCGCCGCCGACGGGCGTCGTGATCGGCCCCTTGAGGGCGACGCCGGTCTCGCGGATCGCGTCGAGGACGTCCGGAGGGAGCGGATTGCCGCCGTGGCGTTCCATCACGTCCGCGCCGGCCTCCCGCACGTCCCACTCGAGCTCGGCGCCGGTCGCCTCGAGGACGCGGCGCGTCGCCTCCGTCAGCTCGGGCCCCGTGCCGTCGCCGGGGATGAGGACGACCCTGTGCGCCACGAGGCTGAATGTAACTGCGGAAGGCTAGAGTCGGAGCGGTGAACGAGCGCGAGCTGTTCCGGCAGGTTGCCGACTACGCGGGGGATTTCGTCGAGGCGCTCGAGACGCGGCCGATCCGGGCGGAGCAGGACGTGGCCGAGCTCACGGCGGCGCTCGGCGGCCCTCTGCCCGAGCATCCCGCCGATCCGCGTGGCGTGCTCGCCGCGCTCGTGGAGGCCGCCGAGCCCGGCCTCGTCGCGATGCCCTCGGGCCGGTACTTCGGCTTCGTCATCGGCGGCGGCGTGCCGGCCGCCGTCGCGGCCGACATGCTCGTTTCGGTCTGGGACCAGAACGCGGGCCTCTACGTCGGCGGCCCGGCGGCTTCGGTCGTGGAGGAGGTCTGCCGGGTCTGGATCGCGGAGCTGCTCGGCCTTCCGTCGCACGTCTCCGTCGCGTTCGTCACGGGGACGCAGATGGCGCACGTGACCGCGCTCGCCGCCGCACGCCACCACGTCCTTGCGCAGGCCGGCTGGGACGTCGCCGCGGAGGGGCTCGTCGGCGCGCCGGCGATCCGAGTCGTCGTGGGCGAGAAGCGGCACGTGACCGTCGACCGCGCGCTGCGCCTGCTCGGCATCGGCGCGTCCGCGCTCGAGGTCGTGCCGGCGGACGACCAGGGGCGGATGCTCGCCGACCGCCTGCCCGACCTTGGAGGCCGGCCGACGATCGTCTGCGGCCAGGCGGGCGAGGTCAACACAGGGGCCTGCGACGACCTGGAGGCGATCGACGCCGCGGCGTCGGAAGCGGGCGCCTGGTTCCACGTCGACGGCGCCTTCGGGCTCTGGGCGGCCGCGTCGCCGCAGCTCCGCCACCTGGTGCGCGGCGCCGGGCGTGCCGACTCGTGGACGACGGACGCGCACAAGTGGCTGAACGTGGCCTACGACTCCGGCTTCGCGTTCTGCGCCCATCCGGAGGCGCATCGCGCCGCCGTCGGAGTCACCGCCTCCTACCTCGTCCACGCCGAGGACGGGCGGGAGCGCGATCAGATGGACTGGACGCCGGAGTTCTCGCGGCGCGCCCGCGGCTTCGCCGTCTACGCCGCGATCCGGTCTCTCGGCCGCAGCGGGATCGCGGAGCTCGTCGAGCGGTCCTGCGCGCACGCGCGACGGTTCGCGCAGCTCCTCGAGGCGGGCGGCGCGACGATCCTCAACGACGTCGTCCTGAACCAGGTGCTCGTCCGCTTCGGGGACGGCGAGCAGACGCGCGAGGTGATCCGCAGGGTGCAGGAGGACTGGACGTGCTGGCTGTCCGGCACGGACTGGCAGGGCGAGCACGCGATGCGGATCTCGGTCTCGAACTGGCGCACGACGCGGGAGGACGTCGAGCGCTCGGCCGCCGCGATCCTCGCCGCGGCGCGTCTACATTCCGGGGTGTGACTCTCGCCGAGGCAGCGGCGCGCGCCGAGGAGCTCGCCGCGAGCGGGTCGGCGCAGGAGCTCGCGAGCCTCCGCGGCGAGTGGGACGACGAGCTCGAGGCGGCCGCGCGCAGCTCGGACTTCCGCGAGCGGGCGCTCGCTTTCCGTGCGGTCGGGATGTTCCGGTGGCGCGCGAAGGAGGAGCTGCTGCGCCGTGGTCTCGACGACGCCAGTCCGGCTGCCCGCGGGTCGGCGCTCCTCTCGCTCGAGCTCCTTTCCCGCGACCACCCGAGCACCGTCAACTCGGTGCGGCCGCTCCTGCACAAGATGCTGTCCGACGACGACGAGAACCCTGCCGTGCGCAGGCTGGCGGTCCTGGCGCTGAAGAACGGCTCCGCGCAGCGCGACTCGATCGTCCTGCTCGAGGGGCTCGCGGGCGACGCCGCCGACGGCGACCTGAGGCGCGCAGCAGCCGGCGTCGCTCAGAGCCTGAAGCGGAAGGCTCAGGAAAAGCGCTAGCCCGCGCAGCTGGTGCAGACGCGAGCCTGGATCTCGCGACCGCAGGACGGGCAGACGCGGCGGCGCCGTCTGCGTTCCAGAGCGCTCTTCTGGAGCCCGGCGGTGATCATGAGCCACGCCGCCGCGAGGGTGGAGACGGCGGCGATTGCGACATGTGGATCGAGATGCATCGTTACTTCCTGGTCGGCGTTGCGGAACTCTTGCGGCGCGCATGCGGGTGCGCCTGGAAGTACAACTCGCGCCGCCTGCGATCGGATACGTGGGTGTACAGCTCCGTGGTGGCGAGGTCGGCGTGCCCGAGCATCTCCTGAACCGCGCGCAGGTCGGCTCCTCCCTCCAGCAGATGCGTCGCGAACGAGTGGCGGAGGAGATGGGGGTGGATCCGTTCCGGCTCGAGCCCCGCCTTTCCGGCCAGGCGGCGCAGGACGAGGAAGACGCCCGCGCGGGTGAGCGGGCCGCCGTGCGCGTTGAGGAACAGCTCCTGCCGGCGGCGGCGGTCGAGGAAGGGGCGACCGCGGGAGAGGTAGCGGCGGAGCGCGTCCGCGGCCTCCCGCCCGACCGGGACGACCCGCTCCTTGCCTCCCTTGCCGAAGGCCCGCACGAGTCGGTTCTCGAGATCGACGGACTGCCGGTCGAGCGCGACCGCCTCGCTCACCCGCAGGCCCGCGCCGTAGAGCAGCTCGCCGAGAGCGCGGTTGCGCAGGTCGAGCGGCGTCGTCCCGGTCGCCGCGTCGAGAAGGCGCTCGACCTCGGCGGGTGACAACGTCCGCGGCAGCTTCCTCCGACGCTTCGGCAGCTCGACGTTCGCCGCCGGGTTGTCCCCGCGGGCGCCGAGCAGCACCTGGTGGCGGAAGAAGGAGCGGACGGCGGCAAGCCGCCTCGCGACCGTGGTGGACGCGAGCCCGTCGGCCCGGAGCTGAGCGACGTAGGACGCGAGGTCCTCGGCCGTCGCCTCCGCGGGCGAGCGGCCGAGCCACTCGGCCAGGTGTGAGAGGTCGCGTCGGTAGGCCTCGACCGTGCGCGGCGCGAGTCGCGCGGACGCGAGGGCGAGGAAGCCTTCGACGGCCGGATCGGGGTGCTCCCGTGACGTCACGCGCGCTGACTTCGCGCCGCGGCGCGCGACGCCTGCTCGAATGTACGCGTGGAGCGGGAGCGCAGGCATGTCGTCGTCCACGGGCTCGTGCAGGGAGTCGGATTCCGCTTCGCGGTCGAGAGGGCTGCCCTGTCGCGCGGGGTTGCGGGCTGGGTGCGGAACCGTGCGGAGGGGACGGCCGAGGCGGTTTTCGAGGGGACCGCGGAGGACGTCGAGGCGCTCGTCGAGTACTGCCGGCACGGCCCGCGTGGTGCCGAGGTCGGGCGCGTCGAGGTGGAGGCGGAATCAGCCGAGGGCCTGGCCGGCTTCCGCGTCCTGGGCTGAGGCGAAGCCCACGAGCGGCTCGGCGCTCGCCCAGACGATCTCGCCGCGGTCGAGCTCGAGCTCCTCGAGCTGCTCGCGCCGCAGCCGCGCTGCGAAACGCTCGCCGCTCCCGTCCGCGAGATCGACGCGGACGTCGGCTCCGAGCACGGCGATCCGCTCGACCTCGACCTCCACCGCACCGTCGCTCGGCCACCGCCGCAGCACGATCTCGTGCGGGCGCACGAGGCGCGAGCCCAGGCGAACCGCGTCGCCGACGAAGCGGAGGACGAACTCCGACGCCGGGGCGTCGTAGAGCTCGGCCGGCGCGCCCACCTGCTCGAGGCGGCCGTGGTCGAAGACGGCGACGCGGTCGGCGACCTCCATCGCCTCCTCCTGGTCGTGCGTGACGAAGACCGTGGTCACCCGCACCTCCTCGTGGAGGCGACGCAGCCAGTCGCGCAGCTCGGCCCGGACCCGCGCGTCGAGCGCTCCGAAGGGCTCGTCGAGCAGCAGCACGCGCGGCTTCGCGGCGAGGGCCCGGGCGAGCGCCATCCGCTGCCGCTGCCCACCCGAGAGCCGCGACGGATAGCGGTCCGCGAACCCCTGCAGCTGGACGAGCTCGAGCAGCTCGTCGACGCGCTCCCGGATCTCCCGCTTCGGGCGCTTGCGGATCGTGAGCGCGAACGCGACGTTGTCGCGGACGGTCATGTGCTTGAAGGCCGCGTAGTGCTGGAAGACGAAGCCGACGTCGCGCCGCTGCGGCGCGAGCCGGGTCGCGTCCTCCCCCGACAGCAGGACCTCGCCGGCGTCGGGCCGCTCGAGACCGGCGACGATGCGCAGCAGGGTCGACTTGCCGGAGCCGCTCGGGCCGAGCACCGCCGTGAGCGAGCCGTCCGGGATCGCGAGCGAGACGTCGTCGAGGGCGGTGAACGCGCCGAAGCGCTTGGTGACGTTGCGGATCTCGATGGACATCTAGTACGCGGACTCCTTCGGCTTCGTGAGCATCATCAGGACGAGCACGAGGATGGCGATCGCCGCCAGGACGACCGCCATGGCGTACGCGCCCCCTTCCTGGAAGTTCTGGATCAGGTCGTCGATGCGGGTCGTGGCGGTCTCGGTCCTGCCTTCGATCCGCCCCGAGACGACGGCGACGGCGCCGTACTCCCCGAGGCAGCGCGCGGTCGTGAGGATGACGCCGTAGATCACGGCCCAGCGGATCGAGGGCAGCGTGATGCGCCAGAACCGCTGCCAGCGCGTCGCGCCGAGCGTCGCGGCGGCCTGCTCCTGCTCGTTGCCCAGCTCCCGCAGCGTCGGGATGACCTCCCGCGCGACGAAGGGCACGGAGACGAAGATCGTCGCGAGCACGATCGCCGGCAGCGCGAAGAGGACCTGGAACCCGTGCTGTGACAGCCAGCTGCCGAACCAGCCTCCGCGCGGCGCGTAGAGCAGGTAGAGGGAGAGGCCGATGACGACCGGCGAGACCGCGAGCGGCAGGTCGATGAAGGCATTGAGCAGACCCTTTCCGCGGAAGCGGCGGCGCACGATCGCGAGCGCGCAGAGCACGCCGAAGAGCGTGTTGAGCGGGACGGCTATCGCCGTCGCGAGCAGCGTCATCTCGAAGGCGTGCACGGTGAACGGGTCCGACAGCGCCTGCCAGACCGGGTGCAGGCCGTGCTGGAAGGTGCGGTAGAAGACCATCCCGAGCGGCGCGAGCAGGAGGACGAGGAGGTATACGAGCGCCACCCCGCGCAGGGCCAGCCGCCTAGGCACGCTCGTACCTCGTGACCCAGAAGCGCAGCGCGCCGACGACGAGCAGCAGGACGAAGGCGGCGCCGAGCAGCACGATCGCGACGGCCGCCGCCTGCGGCGCCTGGCCGTCCTGGATCACGTTGAAGATGAAGACGGAGACGACCTCGGTGTGGAGCGTGCTTCCCGCGACGAGGACGACCGAGCCGATCTCGCCGAGCGCGCGGGCGAAGGCGAGGACGGAGCCGGAGAGGATCCCGGGCAGGATGTTCGGCAGCACGATCCGCCGGAAGACGGTGAGCTGACCCGCCCCGAGCGAACGGGCCGCCTCTTCCATCTCCACGTCGAGCTCGAGCAGCACGGGCTGCACCGTCCGGATGACGAACGGCAGCGTGACGAAGCAGAGGGCTAAGACGATCGCCGTGCGGGTGAAGGCGACGTCGATCCCCACCGGGGAATGGGGGCCGTAAAGCGTGAGCAGGGTCAGCCCTGCCACGATCGTCGGCAGCGCGAACGGCAGGTCGATGACCGCGTTGACGAGCCCCTTGCCGTGGAAGTCGTCCCGGACGAGGACCCAGGCAGTGACCGTGCCGAGCACGGCATTGACGAGGACGACGACGAAGGCGGCGCCGAACGTGAGCTTCAGGGCGCCGACGGCCTCGGGGCTCGAGACGATCTGCCAGAACGCGTGCGTGCCGTCGCGCTTCGACTCCCACACGAGGGCCGCGAGCGGCAGGACGACGACGATGATGAGGAACGTCGAGATGACGCCGACGGACAGGGCGGTGCTGCCCCGTCCGCCGGCGCGGATCCTGCGCGACGGCGCCGCCGCCGGCGCCGCGACCGTGCTAATGGGTCGGGCCTCCGACCGCCCGTTCGATCGAGAGCATCCGGCCCTTGATCGGGTCGAACCAGACGCGATTCGCCTTGATCCAGCCGCCGAACAGGCGGTCCGAGATCTTGAAGGCCGGGCCCGTGTCGAACCGCTTGCGCCAGACGGCGAGGTCCGGGCGCTTCAGGACCGACTTGACGACCGGGCGATAGCCGTTGGCCGCGAAGATCCTCTGCTGCTTCGGCGCGTGGGCGTACTTGATGAACGCCTTCGCCGCCGGGGGCGCGTTCTTCGCCGCCACCATCGGAAGCTGGATCAGCATCGTCGGCTTCGGCACGACGAGCTTGCCCTGCTGGCCCGCGGCGAACGCGGCGTAGGCCTCGCTCTCGTAGGTGATGAGGACGTCGCCCTTCCCTGCGAAGAACGTCCTGGCGGCGTTGGAGCCGGACGAGTCCTGCGAGACGACGTGCTTGAACAGCTTCGTCAGGAACTGAACGGCCTGCTTGTTGCTCATTCCCGACTTGCGCATCGCACCGTAGGCGGCGAGGACGTTCCACTTCGCCGACCCGGACGGGAACGGATCGGGCGTCACGACCTGCACTCCCGGCTTGACCAGGTCGTTCCAGGAGTGAATGTGCTTCGGGTTCCCCGGCCGCACGACGAAGGCGACGACCGAGTCTGCGGCGATCCCTCCGAGCGGCGCCCTGGTCCAGCTCTTGGAGACGAGGCCCGCGGCGGCGAGCGTGTCGATGTCGAGGCCGGTGGAGAGGAAGGCGATGTCCGCAGGCTGGCCGGCGACGATCGCCCGTGCCTGCGCCCCCGAGGGGCCGTACGACTGCGTGAAGGTGACGCCCTGGCCGGCGGGCTGGTGGGCGAAGCGTGAGATCAGCTTCTGCATGACCGGCTTCGGCGTCGAGTAGGCGACGAGGTTCAGGGTCGTCCCCGACCGGCGTGCCTGGGCCACGCTGCTCGCGCAGCCGAAGAGCACAGGGACGAGGATCAGGGCGGGGAGCAGGAAACGGCGCATCGCGTTACGGTCCTTTCTCGGGATTACCTACCGTCTTACTAGGTATTGGCGATGCTCATATCTAGCATAAGGTCGTTCGGGGGGCAAACCCAAACGAAATCCGAACGGTTCAGGCCCGGCGCTGCGCGGCCGCGATATCCGCGAGCGTGGTCTGCTCCAGCACCCCGCGGATCTGCAGTCGCAGCTCGAGCCAGACCTCGCGCAGGCCCACGGCCGCGCCCTCGTACGCCAGCTCGTCGGGCCGCACGCCCCGCACGGTGGCTATCGGCCCCTCGAGCTCGCGGATCACCTCCGCGATCGAGATGTCCTCGGCCGGGCGCGCGAGCTGGTAGCCGCCCTCGGCGCCGCGCTGGCTCGTAACGAGGCCCGCGGTGCGGAGCTGGGAGAGGATGCTCTCGAGGAACTTCGGCGGGATGCCCTGGGCGGAGGCGAGCTGCTCGGCGGTCGTCAGGCCGGGAGGGGCCGCGGCGAGCTCCGCCATCGCCCGCAGGGCATAGTCCACCTTCGCCGAGACGCGCATCCGGGCATTCTCGCGGTCGGGTCAGGAACGCGGGTGGGAGCGGTCGTACACGCGGCGCAGATGGCGCGGGTCGACGTGGCTGTAGACCTGCGTCGTGGAGAGGGAGCTGTGGCCGAGCAGCTCCTGGATCGTGCGGAGGTCGGCGCCGCCGTCGAGCAGGTGCGTTGCGAAGGCGTGCCGCAGGCGGTGGGGGTGGGGCACGATCCGGCGGAGCGCGCTCGTGTCGAGGCGGCGGCCGCGCGCGGACAGGAACAGCGCGTCCTCGGCGCCGCGGGCAAGGGTCGGCCGTGCGTCACGCAGGTAGCGGGCGAGCCAGAGCGCGGCCTCCTCGCCGAGCGGCACGACGCGCTCCTTGCCGCCCTTGCCGCGCCGGACATGGACGAGCTCCTGCTCGAAGTCGACGTCGGCGAGGTCGAGGCCGACGGCCTCCGCGCTCCGCAGGCCGGCGGAGTAGACGAGCTCGACGAGCGCGCGGTTCCGCAGCGCGACCGGGCCGTCGCCCTCGAGCGCCTCCAGCAGCTGCTCGATCTCCCCGGCCGCGGGGGCGTCGGGGAGGCGGCGCGCACGGCGCGGCCCGAGCCGGGCCTCCGGGACACGTTCCGGCCCGAGCGCGTGGCGGAGGAAGGCGCGCACCGCGGCGAGCTTGCGGCTGATCGTCGCGGGCGCGAGCTTCCTGCCGCGCCGGGCGCCGCCGAGCCAGGCGACGTACTCCGCGAGGACGCGGACATCGACCGCGTCGAGGCCGGTGTCGCGCTCCTCGAGCCAGCCGCAGAACTCCCGCACGTCGCCGCCGTAGGCGCGCCGCGTCGCCTCTCCGAGTGCCGGCGAGGCGAGGAAGCGGTCGGCTGCGACGCGTGCCTGCATTCCGGACGGTTCGGCGGGCCTCGGCCTCTTCCCTTCCGTTAGCGTGACTTACGTGATCGCGAAGCACGACGTGCTCGTCGTCGGCGCGGGTTGCGCTGGCATGCGCGCCGCGATCGAGGCCTTCGACGCCGGCGCGGACGTCGCGATGATCTCGAAGCTCCACCCGACCCGCTCGCACTCGGGCGCCGCCGAGGGAGGCATCAACGCGGCGCTCGGGAACGCCGCCGAGGACAACGCCGAGATCCACGCCTACGACACCGTCAAGGGCTCCGACTACCTCGGCGACCAGGACGCGATCGAGATCTTCGCGGAGGAGGCGCCGGGCGACATCGTCCAGCTCGAGAACTGGGGCGCCGTCTTCTCCCGCCGCGAGGACGGGAAGCTCGCGCAGCGCCCCTTCGGCGCCGCCGGATCGCCGCGCACGGTCTACGCGGCCGACATCACCGGCCACGTCCTGATCCAGGTGCTGTGGGAGCAGGTCTGCAAGCGCGACATCCCGGTCTACGAGGAGTTCTTCGCGTGGCAGCTCGTCGAGAACGAGGGGCGGTGCCAGGGCGTCGTGTGCTGGGACCTCTTGCACGGCGGGCTCAAGACCGTCGGCGGCAAGACGGTCGTCCTCGCCACCGGCGGCGCCGGTCGCCAGTACCGCGTGACGACGAACGCGTACGCCTGCACCGGCGACGGCATGGCGATGGCGCTCCACGCCGGCCTGCCCCTCAAGGACATGGAGTTCATGCAGTTCCACCCGACGACCCTGTACCCGACCGGGATCCTCCTCACCGAAGGCATCCGCGGCGAAGGGGGCTATCTCATCAACAAGGACGGCGAGCGCTTCATGAAGCGGTACGCGCCGAACGCGCTCGAGCTCGCCTCCCGCGACGTCGTCTCCCGTTCGGAGCAGACGGAGATCGACGAGGGCCGGGGCGTCGACGGCAGCGTCCTCCTCGACATGCGCCACCTCGGCGCGGAGCGGATCCTCGAACGGCTGCCGGGCTCGCGCGAGCTCGCGATGACGTACGCCGGCATCGACCCGATCTACGACCCGGTGCCGGTGCGGCCCGGCGCCCACTACCACATGGGCGGCATCGAGACCGACAACGACGGTGCGACCGAGATGACCGGCCTCTACGCGGCCGGCGAGTGCGCCTGCGTCTCGATCCACGGCGCGAACCGGCTCGGCGGCAACTCCCTCATGGAGACGATCACATTCGGTCGCCGTGCGGGACGCTCGGCGGCGGAGTGGGCGCTCTCCCACACGACCGTGACGGTGCCGGAGTCGGTGGAGCGCGACGCCGAGGCCCGGCTGCGGGAGCTGCTCGACCGCGAGGACGGCGAGCGGCCGTGGAAGCTGCGCGAGGAGCTCGGCAACTCCATGCTCGAGAACTTCGCCGTCTTCCGCACGGAAGAGGGCATGGCCCGCCAGATCGAGATCCTCGAGGGCCTGCGCGAGCGCTATCCGAACGTCGTCGTCGAGGACAAGGGAGAGGTCTTCAACAGCGACCTCACGCAGGCGATCGAGCTCGGCAACATGCTCGACACGGCGCTCTGCATGGTCAGCGCCGGGATCGTCCGCAAGGAGAGCCGCGGCGCCCACGCGCGGCCGCACGACTACCCGAACCGCGACGACGAGAACTTCCTCCACCACTCGATCACGCGCTGGGAGGACGGCGGTGTCGAGCTGTCGACGTCCGAGGTGCGGTTCACGAAGTGGGAACCGCAGGAGCGCAGATACTGATGCAGGTCGCGCTCAAGATCTGGCGCTACGACTCCGCGACGGGCGAGCGGGCGCTCCGCGAGTACGAGATCGAGGCACCCGACGAGGCGACGCTCCTCGACTGCCTCGACATCGTCAAGGACCGCCACGACGGCACGCTCGCGTACCGCAAGAGCTGCCGCATGATGATCTGCGGCTCGTGCGGGATGCGGATGGACGGCGCCGCGGTGCTCGCCTGCAAGACGCGCATGTACGACATCGCACAGGAGGGCCGCGTGCCCGTCATCTCCGCGATGGGGAACCTGCCGATCGTCAAGGACCTCGTCGTCGACATGGATCCCTTCTGGAGCAAGTTCAAGGCGATGTGGCCCTGGCTCGAGCCCGGCTACGACCGCCCCGAGGACGGCCGCGAGTACCGGATCTCGCAGGAACGGATGAACGTCATCCACAAGGAGTCGCTCTGCATCAACTGCGGCTGCTGCGTCTCGGAGTGCAACGCGATGGAGTCCGACCCCGAGTTCCTGGGCCCGCAGGCGCTCGCCAAGGGAATGCGGTTCGTCGGCGACCCGCGTGACGGCGCGACCGTCGAGCGGCTCGAGCGCTACAGCGGCGAGCACGGCATCTGGGAGTGCACGCGCTGCTTCTTCTGCAACGAGCGCTGCCCCAAGGGGGTCGACCCCCGCGACGCGATCGCCAAGCTGGGCGCCGAGGCCGTCTCGCGCGGCATCGACCGCGACATGGGTGCGAAGCACGCGAAGTGGTTCGTCAAGTCGGCCGAGACGACGGGCTGGCTCCGGGAGACGGAGCTCGTGCCGAAGACGCAGGGCGTCGTGACGGCGATCAAGCAGACGAAGTTCGCGCTCAACCTCGCCAAGCACGGCAAGGTGCCGCCGCCGGTGCCGCCGCACGTCGCCCGCGACGTCAACGAGGCGCGCAACCTCCGCAAGCTCGTCCGCGAGCAGGATCGCGGCGGCGCGCTCGGCCACGTGCAGGGCGAGCGTGCGCTGGCGCGGCTCGCGCACGGGAACGCCGGCGAGTCGCTCGAGGAGATCTACGCGCGGCCGGGCGCCGCGCCGCGGCCGTTCCTTCCGGAGCTGGAAACGCCGGCGGCCGAGGCGCCGGCGTCCGTCCGGAAGACCCCGGCGCCCTCGGCGCCGGCCGGTGAGGGCTCGGCGCAGGGCCAGGGATCCCTGACGCAGGCGGACGTGACGCCGGGCAAGGAACCGACGAGGAAGCGAGGAGAAGCTTGAGCACGACCGAGGCCCCCCTGAAGAGAGTCGCGTACTACAAGGGCTGCCTCGCCGCGCTCTCGGCGAAGGAGCTCGACACGGCGACACAGGCGCTCGCGCCGCAGGTCGGGCTCGAGCTGATCGAGCTCGAGTCGGTCACCTGCTGCGGCGCCGGCGACATCCACGAGGCCGAGCCGGACTACTACCTCCACCTCAACGCGCGGATCCTCGCCTATGCCGAGGCGACCGGCGCGGACATGCTCCTGACCGTCTGCAACGTCTGCACGCTCAACCTCCGCCAGGCGAACCACATGCTGCAGGGCGACTCGGACCTGCTCGCCCGAGTCAACGAGAACCTCGAGACCGTGGGCGTGCCGCCGTACTCCGGGCAGGTCGAGGTGCGCCACCTCCTGTGGGAGATCGCCGAGGGCGAGGGCTACGAGCGGCTGAAGGAGGTCGCGCACCGCGGCCTCAAGGGGCTGAAGGTCGCGCCGTTCTACGGCTGCCAGATCCTGCGCCCGTCGAAGATCCTCGGCTTCGAGGATCCCGACCGCCCGTGGTCGCTCGAGCGGATCATCCAGGCGTGCGGCGGCGAGGCGATCGACTATCCGGCGAAGATCAAGTGCTGCGGCTTCCCGATCATCCAGGCGCGGGAGGAGACGGCGATGGGCGAGCTCATCCAGCCGGTCGAGCAGGCGCTCGAGGCTGGCGCGGACGTGATGGTCACGCCCTGCCCGCTCTGCCACCTCTCGCTCGATGCGTGGCAGTCGAAGCTCGAGGCCGCGACGGGACGCACGTTCAACCTGCCGATCCTCCACCTCGCGCAGCTCGTCGGCGTCGCCGCGGGCCTCGAGGAGTCGGAGCTCAAGTTCAAGCGACACATCGTCGACCCGCGTCCGGCGCTCGAGCGACTGGAAGTCTGAAGGGGCTCGGCGCTCTCGCGGGCGCCGCCCTCGGCTGGGGCCTGCTCGAAGCGGGCTGGGTGCGGCTGCGCGAGCTGGAGCTCGAGCTGCCCGGCCTGCCTCCCGAGCTCGACGGGCTGCGGATCGCGCACCTCTCCGACTTCCACTTCGGCGTCCCCTCGCCGGGGATCGGCGCCGCCTGGCAGGCGGCCGGCTGGGCCCGTAGACGGCGTCCGGACCTCGTCGCGATCACGGGCGACCTGCTCACGCATCCACGGGGCGAGCCGATGCTGCGGGAGCTCGTCCGGATCCTGCCGCAGCCGACGCTCGCGGTGCTCGGCAACCACGACATCGCGCTCAGCCGCGACCCGCAGGCGCGCGCGTCCGGCCTGCGCGAGCTGGCGCCCGCGACGCTGCTGCGCGACGACGGCCGGTTGCTCGAGCTGCGCGGCCGCCGCGTCTGGGTGGCCGGCGTCGATCCGCGCCTCATCGTGCGCAGCCGCAGCCGCCTCGACCCCAACGAGCTGGCGCGCGACGCCGACCTCTCGATCCTGCTCTGCCACTACCCGCGCGTGCTCGACCAGCTCGAGCCCGGCCGGTTCGACCTCGTCCTCTCCGGCCACATGCACGACGGCCAGATCGCGCTCCCGTTCCCCGGCGGCAAGCTCCGCTTCGCCCACCTCGACGCGCGCTACAACGCGGGTGTCTACCGGAGCGCCGCGGGAGCGATGCACGTCTCGGCCGGCCTCGGCACGACCTTCGTGCCGCTTCGATTCGGGGCGCGGCCCGAGGCGACGGAGCTCACGCTGAGACGGGGCTAACCTGACTGCATGGCCGGTCAGGCGTCGATCTCGACGGAGATCCTCGCCCGCTACGCCGCGGACGCGGCGCGGGAGGTCGAGGGAGTGCACGGGCTCGCGGACAGCCCGCTGCCGCGGCGCCATGCCGTACGCGTCTCCGGCGGCGAGGGGGCGGTGCGGGTCGAGCTGCACCTCGTCACCGAGTGGGGTGCGTCGATCCCGGCGGTCGGCAGGCGCGTGCAGGAGCGCGTGCGCGAGTGCCTCCGCACGATGGCCGACGTCGAGCCGGCCGCGGTGGAGGTCGTCGTCGACGGGGTAGGGAGCGAACGGTGACCACTCGTATCGCCGGGCTGACCGGCGCGACGCTCGAGACGGCGCCGACCGTGTGCCACGAGTGCATCTGGTGGCAGACGCGGAACGGGCGCTCGACCGACAAGCGGAAGTGGATCCGCGAGACCGAGGACCGCTGGGGCGCGTGGGGGACGGTCTACCACGACGACGACGGGCGGCTGCTCGGGTCGATGCAGTACGGCCCGGCCGAGCTCTTCCCGCGTGCGCGAGAGCTGCCAGCCGGACCCGTGAGCGACGACGCCGTCCTCGTGACGTGCGCCTATCTGACGGACCCGTCGCGTCCCTGGGTCATGCAGTCGCTCTTCCTGACCGCGATCGGCGACGCGCGCGAGCGGGGCGCGCGGGCGCTGGAGGCGTTCTCGTACCGCTACCCGGAAGGCGAGACGAACTTCGAGCGCTTCCACGTGCACCGCACCATCTTCCCGGCCGACTTCCTCGCCGACTTCGGCTTTCTCCCCGTGCGCTCCAAGGGGCGCGTCGAGCTCGCACGGCTCGAGCTCGGCGGCCTGCAGCCGGTGGAGGAGGGCAAGCGCGAGAAGGTGCTCGCGGTGGTGCGCGAGGCGTTCCTCCCCGCGCCCGAGCCCCAGCGTCCCTAGGCTAGGCCGCGGCGCGCGCGGGCTCGAGGAGGAGCTCCGCGATCTGGATCGCGTTGAGCGCGGCGCCCTTGACGAGGTTGTCGCAAGCGAGGAAGAGAACGAGGCCGTTGCCCTCCGCGGCGCGGTCCGGGCGGATGCGGCCGACGAGCACGTCCTCGGTCCGGGCCGCGGCGCGCGGGGTCGGCGTCTCGACCAGTCGCACGCCGGGAGCGGCGGCCAGGAGCGACTCTGCCTGCTCCGGCGCGAGCGGCTCCTCGGTCTCGACCCAGACCGACTGCGCGTGCCCGACGAGCACGGGCACGCGCACGGTCGTCGCGCTGAGCGGCAGCTCGGGCAGCTCGAGGATCTTGCGCGTCTCGGCGCGGATCTTCGCCTCCTCCTCGGTCTCGTCTCCCTCCCAGCCCCAGTCGAACTCGAGGTCGTGCTCCTCGGGCGGCTCGGCGCGGAGCCGCTCCATGCGCCGAGCGCCGGCGCCCGACACGGCCTGGTAGGTCGAGAGCCGAACCCGTCGCAGTCCGGCCGCCTCGTGCAGCGGCTCGAGGACGCACGTGAGCGGGATGGTGGAGCAGTTCGGGTTGGCCACGACCCGCGTCGTCTCGAGCGCGTCGCGTGCGCGGTCGCCGTTAACCTCGGGAACGACGAGGGGATAGCGCTCGACGAGCCGGTATGCGCTGGACTTGTCCACGGCGAGCGCTCCGCCTTCGACGGCGTGCGGGACGAGCTCGCGCGAGGCGCTCGTGCCGCACGAGAAGAGGACGAGGTCGAGGCCGCCTGCGGCGAGCGCTTCCCCCGTGGCCGCCTCGACGACGATCCCTCCCCCGAGCTCCCGGCCCGCCGAGCGCGCCGACGCGAAAGCGCGCACCTTCCCGTAGCCGCGCTCGCGCAGGAGGCGGAGCGTGACGGTGCCGGCGGCTCCGGTCGCGCCGACGACGCCGATGCGGGCATCCTGCGCGCTCACGCCCCTCCGAGATTGAAGGCGTCGTGCAGCGCGGCGACCGCCTTCGGCACGTCCTCGCTGCGGACGTGGCACGCGATCTTGATCGGGGAGGTGGAGATGACCTCGGGCTCGACGCCGATGCCGCCGAGCGTGGCGAACGCCTGGGCGGCGATGCCCGGATGGCTCTTCATACCGGCGCCGACGAGGCTCACCTTGCCGAGGTCGTCGCGCATCGACCACTCGACGCCGAGCGCGCCGAGCAGCTCCTCGCACACACGCCGGTCCTCGAGCGGGGCGCTGAACACGATCTCGTCGCTCGAGACCTGGAGGATCGTGTCGACGTTGACGTTCGCCTCGGCGAGCCGCTCGAACAGCCCGGCTGCGCCGACCCGGCGGACGCGATAGAGAGGCTCGCAGTCGGTGTGCGCGACTCCGCTGATGATCGCCTTCTCGAGCACGGGATCCTCCTCGTCGACGATCCACGTTCCCTCTGCCTCGGAGAACGTGGAGCGCACCTGCAGGCGCACGTCGTGGTTGCGCGCGAACTCGACCGAGCGTAGCTGGAGCACCTTCGCGCCGCTCGCCGACAGCTCGAGCATCTCCTCGTACGTGACCGCCGGCAGGCGGCGGGCGTGGGGGACGAGGCGCGGGTCGGCGGTGAAGACGCCTTCGACGTCGGTGTACATCTCGCACGAGCCTGCGCCGAGTGCGGCCGCGAGCGCGACCGCCGTGAGGTTCGAGCCCCCGCGGCCGAGCGTCGTCACGTCGTGGGAGTCGGCGGAGACGCCCTGGAAGCCGGCGACGAGCACGATCTTCCCGGCGTCGAGCGCGTCGTTGATCCGCGTCGCGCGTACCTCGGCGATCTTCGCCTTGCCGTGGACGGTGTCGGTGACGATGCCGGCCTGCGAGCCGGTGAGCGAGATCGCCTCGTGGCCGAGGTCGTGGACGGCCATGGCGCAGAGCGCGTTGGAGATCCGCTCGCCGACAGAGATGAGCATGTCGTACTCGCGCGGATGTGGGCGCGGCGAGATCTCGTGCGCGAGGCGGATCAGCTCGTCCGTCGTGTCTCCCATCGCCGAGAGGACGCCGACGACGCGCCTGCCCTCCTCCCGCGCGCGGACGAGACGGCGCGCGACCTCCTTGATCTTCTCCGTGTCCGCGACCGACGAGCCGCCGAACTTCATCACGACGAGGTCGGGCCCGCGGGCGGCGACGTCGGCCGCGACCTCGGGCACCGACTCGTAGTGCGTCGTCGCCACGGCTACATCTCCCGGCGGCCGGCGAGCGCGCGGCCGAGCGTCACCTCGTCGGCGTACTCGAGGTCGCCGCCGACGGGCAGCCCGCTGGCGAGGCGCGTCACGCGGACGCGTTCGCGGAGGCGGCCGGCGAGATACGAGGCCGTGGCCTCTCCCGTCGCGTTCGGGTTCGTGGCGAGGACGACCTCGACCACGCCGTCGGTCTGGACGCGGTGCATGAGCTCGTCGATCCGCAGGTGCTCGGGCTCGACCCCGTCGAGCGGCGACAGCGCACCGCCGAGGACGTGGTAGAGGCCGCGGTACTCCGCCGTCCGTTCGAGCGAGACGAGGTCGACCGGCTGCTCGACGACGCAGATCGTCGTGCGGTCGCGACGCGCGTCGAGGCAGATCGCACAGAGCTCGTCCTCGGTCAGGTTGCCGCACTCCCGGCAGAAGCGGACGCGCTCCTTCACCTCCTCGATCGCCCCGGCGAGCGCGAGCGCCTCCTCCTTCTGCGCCTGCAGGAGATGGAACGCGAGCCGCTGGGCCGTGCGGCTGCCGATCCCGGGCAGGCGTGTCAGCTGCGCGACGAGGTTCTCGACGGAGGGGCTCAGCATGCGCCCTGAGGGTACTCGCCGGGTTCGGACATGCCTTTCCTCGTAACAGTCTGTTACTTGGAGCTAGTGGGTGGTGAAGTCGAAGGCCCAGCCCCAGATCACGACGCCGATCAGCGCGAGGACGAAGAGGGCCCAGAGCCAGTTCGAGAAGAGGTAGGGACCGCGCACGCTCCGCCGGGGCGGCGGCTTGCTCACTCGCCGAGGCCGGGGAGCCCCAGCCCACCGGGGCCCAGTCCGCCGAGGCCCATGTCGCCGAGCATCTGCTGCGCCTTCGCCTCCACGCCGGCCCGCGCCGAGCGGAGCGCTTCGTTCACGCCGGCGAGGACGAGGTCGGCGAGCGCCTCCGGATCCTCCGGGTCGATCGCCTCGGGCGAGATCTCGATCGCGACGACGTCGCCGGCGCCGTTCGCGGTCACCTTGACGAGACCGCCGCCGACCGACGACTGCGCGGTCTCCTGCGCCGCCTCGTCCTGCATCCGCTGCATCTGCTCCTGCATCTGCGCGGCCTGCTGCATCAGCTTGTCCATGTCGAAGGAAGACATGCTTCTCAGCTTTCCCGCTCGCGCGCATCGAATGTCTCCGTCAGGAGCTCCAGAATCCGTTCCTCGCCGGCGGGCTCCTCCTCGGCGGCCGGCGTCTCGCGCGCCTCGCCGAGCTCGAAGACGAGCTCGAGCCGCCGCCCCGTGACGTCGTACAGCGCGTCGGCGAGGAGGCCCGCGTTCTTCGGGTCGCGGGCGAGGTCGAGGTGGAACTGCGCGCTCGGCGGGAACTCGAGCGTGAGCGTGTCGCCGCTGAGCTCCGCCGGATGCGCTTCGCGCAGGAGCGAGGCCGTCGGGATGCCGCCCCGCTCCTCGACCGCCGGAAGCACCGTCCGGGCCCACGCCTCCTGGAGCTGCGTCAGCTCGAGAGCCGGAGCCGCGGCGCCGACCGGCACGGGGACGGGCTCGGGCTCCGCCTCCGGCTCGGCGGGCGCCTCCTCGGCTTGTGACAGCCTGTCACTTGCAGGCTGTCGGGCCCCCGGAGCCGCGGCTCCCTGCTCGAGCCGCTCGAGGCGGAAGGCGATCGACTCGCGGGAGAGGTCGCTCGCCGGTCGCGTCACCTTGACGAGCGCGAGCTCGAGCGGCAGGCGCGGGTCGCCGCCCTGGCGCATGTCGTCGACCGCCACCGCGAGGAGGTCGACGAGGCGCAGCACCGTCGCCTCCCCGAGCTGGCCCGCCTGCGCCCGCAGCCGCTCGCGGGCCTCCTCGCTCGTCGCGGCTCCCTCGGGCACGTCGCCGAGATGCTGGGCGAGCATGAGCTGCCGCAGGTGCTCGATCAGGTCGAGCACGAGGCGGCCGAGATCGTGCCCGCGCTCGGACAGCTCCTCGACGTACGTGAGCGCGCCCGCGGTGTCGCGGTCGATCACGAGGTCGCAGAGCCGGAAGAGCGCTTCCTCCTCGACCGTCCCCAGCAGCTCGAGCACCGCCGGCACCGTCACCTTGTTCCCGGTCGCCGAGCCGAGCTGGTCGAGTGTCGAGACCGCGTCGCGATAGGCGCCGCGTCCGCTCCGCGCGATGAGCGCGAGGGCCGGCTCGGGTGCGTCGATCCCCTCGGCGTCCGCGATCTGGCGCAGCACCTGGACGAGATCCTGCAGCCGGGGGCGCTGGAAGACGAACGTCTGGCAGCGCGAGCGGACGGTCGGCAGCACCTTCGAGAGGTCGGTCGTGCAGAACACGAAGACGAGGTGCGGCGGCGGCTCCTCGATCAGCTTGAGGAGCGCGTTCCAGGCCGCATCCGTGAGCTGATGCGCCTCGTCGAGGATGTAGACCTTGTAGCGCCCCTCGACCGGCTGCAGGACGACCCGGTCGCGGATCTCGCGGATGTCGTCGATGCCGCGCTGGGAGGCGGCGTCCATCTCGATCACGTCGAGAGACGTGCCGGCGCCGATCGCGCGGCACGCGTGGCATGTGCCGTCGGGTGTCGTCGTCGGGCCCTGCGCGCAGTTGAGGCACTTGGCGAGGATGCGCGCCATCGAGGTCTTGCCGGTGCCGCGCGGGCCCGCGAAGAGATAGGCCTGGCGCACCGCCTCGGTCGCGATCGCGTTCGACAGCGTCCGGACGACCGGCTCCTGCCCGACGACCTCCTCGAAGCTCTGAGGACGGTATTTCCGGTAGAGCGCGGGCACGTGCCGATTCAAGCAGAGGGCCAGGCGCACCGCACACCTGGGAGTGACCACTTAGCGCTGCTTCCTCCCGGATCTGACGCGGTTCGCAGGCTCCCACTGCACGGCGCCTGGCCCGGGCCGAGTGTAGCCTCCGCCGTCGATGCCCGACGACGCCCGCCGCGCCCTGCTGACGAGGTTCTTCGACCACGCGCCGATGTTCCCGCCGGCGAGCCTGCCGCCCGAGGAGGCGCTCGCCGAGGACCGCCGCGCGCGGGAGAGCGAGCACGCGTGGATGCTCGGCCGGCTCGTCTGGCCCGCGGCGCGGCTCTCGGAGCTGCCGCAGGACGAGGGCCGCGCGCTCGCGGTCGTCGACGCCGGAAGCGAGCGCCAGGACGAGGCCGTCTATCTCGAGGGCGTCCCGCTCGACGAGATCGCGGCCCGCGGACTGCGCGCGAAGATCCGCTGCGGCGGGGAGCGCGTCCCGACGGTCGAGGAGCTCGCGGAGCTCGTCCGCGGCTGCCGGTCGCGGGGCCTCGTCTTCAAAGCGACCGCGGGGCTCCACCACGCCTACCCGACCGAGCAGGGAGGGCACGGCTTCCTCAACCTGCTCGCGGCCGCGGTCTTCGGCGACGAGGAGGAGGCGCTGCGCGAGAGGCCGCCCGCGTTCGCCCTCGACGCGACGTCGTTCCGCTGGCAGGACCAGGAGGCGTTGCCGGCCCGCATCGCCGACGTTCGCGCCTCGCTCTTCCACTCGATCGGCACCTGCTCGTTCTTCGAGCCGCTCGAGGAGCTCGAACGGCTGGGGATCCTGTGAGCTTCGGCGCCGGCGCGAGCGGGTTGCTGTGGCGGGAGGGGGAGGAGGCCGTCGACCTCTCGGGGCTGGGGGACGTCTTCGCGAGACCGACGCTGAACGAGCTGCTCGCCGCCGGTCCGTCGGCGTGGCGGGAGGCGATCGCCGCAGCCCGCTCCCACGACGGGCCGCGCGTCGCCCTCGTCGAGGCCCCCCTGCGCCTCCCGTTCGACGTCGCGGACTACGTCGACTTCTACTCCTCGCTCGAGCATGCGACGAACCTCGGCCGCATGTTCCGCCCCGATCAGGAGCCGCTGCTGCCGAACTGGCGCTGGCTGCCCGTCGCCTACCACGGCCGCGCCGGCAGCGTCGTCGTCAGCGGCACGGACGTCGTGCGGCCGAAGGGTCAGCGCAAGGCGCCCGACGAGGAGGCGCCGACCTTCGGGCCGACGCGCCGCCTCGACTTCGAGCTCGAGCTCGGCTTCGTCGTGGGCGTCGGCACGGAGCTCGGGCAGACGGTCGCGGTGGAGGCATTCGCCGAGCACGTCTTCGGCGTCGTCCTCGTCGACGACTGGAGCGCGCGCGACATCCAGGCGTGGGAGTACGTGCCGCTCGGCCCCAATCTCGGCAAGTCGTTCCAGACCTCGATCTCGGCCTGGGTGACGCCGCTGGCGCTGCTCGACGACGCGCGGGTCGAGGCGCCGCCCCAGGAGCCGCCGCCGCTGCCACACCTCGCGGGCGGCCGCGACTGGGGGCTCGACGTCGCGCTCGAGGTGGAGCTGAACGGCGAGACGATCTCGCGCGGCAACGCGCGGACCCTCTACTGGACGCTGCCGCAGCAGCTTGCGCACGCGACCTCGAACGGCGCGCCGCTTCGCAGCGGCGACCTGATGGCGTCGGGAACGATTTCCGGACCCGAGCCCGGCTCCGAGGGCTCGATGATCGAGCTCTTCCACGGCGAGCGCTTCCTCGAGGACGGCGACGAGGTCGTCCTGCGCGGACGCGCGGCGAACGGCCTGGAGCTCGGCGAGGTGCGCGGACGCGTCCTCCCCGCGCGTCCGGTCCCTCGCGATTGAGCGCCTGTCGCCCGGTCAGGAGCCTCCGGAACCCAGCTGATGCTTCGTGGTCCTCTGCTTGACACACGGCCCGGTTGCCGCTTGAGTCGGGAGCATCCCCCGACGTCGCAGGGGGGCACCCAGGAGGGACGATGAAACGGTTTCTGATGCTGGTCGCGGTGGCGGTGGTGGCCGCGAGCATGTACGTCGCGGCCTCGCCGGCGGGCCCGCAGGCGAGCGGGCCGACGGCGAGGCAGTTCAAGGCGCTCCAGAAGCAGGTGAAGACCCTGAGCAAGGACCTGAAGAAGCTCAAGACGGACGAGAGCCAGGTGAAGAAGGCGGCGAACGCGGCCGTCCTCTACATCGGGGCGTGCTTCTTCGTCCCCAACACGAGCACGATCGCCTCGCTCCCGGTGAGCCAGTTCGGCAGCGCGAGCGCCGGCTTCCTGTTCGGAACGAGCGCGGCCGCCGCGACTCCGCGCACCGCGCTCGACGTCAACACGAGCACTCCGTCGGCGCACCTCCAGGAAGTCAACGCCGCCTGCGTCAGCGGCAGCTCGACCGCGCTGCGGCACGACACCGGTCGCGTGGCGGGCACCCGCCTGCGGCTCTGGGCACAGCGCGGTCGGTGAGACAGCGAAAGGGGAGGACGGTCGCGTCGCCGGCCGCCCTCCCCGTTTCCACGTGTTCGGGGGAGTGGGCGCGGCTGGGATCGAACCAGCGACCCCTCGCGTGTGAAGCGAGTGCTCTCCCGCTGAGCTACGCGCCCTTCGGGGGCGGATTGTAGCCCCGTTCCGATTGCGAATCGGAGGCCGGGGCATCACGCGCCCATGCCCTCCGTTCCCGCGTTTCTCTCCGCGCGCGCGATGCGGCGGCTCAACGTCGGCCTCGCGCTCTGGGCCGCGTTCTGGATCGGGATCGCGGCATACACCGCCTACGAGGTGGCGGCGCTGCGGGCGCTCAGCCACACCGTCGTCAAGGCGGGCGCCGCGACGGAGTCGACCGGCCACGCGCTCGCGACGGTCGGGAACCTCCCGTTCGTCGGCGGCCGGATCTCGCACCTCGCGGCGCAGGCGGTCGCCGCCGGCGCCAGCGCCCGGACGAGCGGCGCCTCGACGGCCACGACCATCGACCGGCTCGCGATCCTGCTCGGGATCGCGATCGCGCTCATCCCGACCGTGCCTCTCCTCGCGCTCTACCTCCCGCTCCTCTTGAGCTGGCGCCGCGACCGCAACGCCGTCCGCAGCGCGGTCGCGACCTGGGACGGCGAGCCCGAGCTCGAGGCGTTCCTCGCACGCCGGGCGCTCGCGCACCTGCGGTTCGACGAGCTCCGCGCGCTCGGCTACGACGGCACCGACTCCTCGCCGCCGAAAGCCGAGCTGGCCGCGGCGGAGCTGCGGCGCCTCGGCCTCGACAGGCCGGCGCGTCGGGTCTCCGCGCGCCGCGGGCCGCGGCAACCGGTGGCACGGTGATCGAGCAGAAACCGCGTCGCCCGCCCGGGCGGCCGGAGAGCGGCGCGGCAGAACCATCCGGGCCGCCGCCGGCGGGACGCCTCGCGCGCGGCTACGCCGCCGTAGTGGTCTGGCTCGCACCCCTCCTCGTGCTCGCGGTGGCGGCGGCCGCGTACGGCGCCTATCGCCACCTGCCGTCCATCGCCTCCGCACCCACGGCGACGAGCGACGCGCTCCTCCCCAGGCACCCCGAGGCACTCGCGGTGGAGCGTGAGTCGGCACGGCTCTTCGGAGCCCCCGTGGCGACCCCGTACGTGGTCGTCCAGCGCAATCCCCACGGGCTCTCTCCGCGCGTGCAGCGCGCGAGCATCGCCAAGGCGGTCGCCGTGGACAGGGGGCAAGTGCCCTCGCTGCGAGGGATCGTCGCCGTGCCGGTGCTGAACACGCTGGGGATCGTCCCCTCGTCGCGCGAGCACGGCACGACGATCGTCACGTTCCTCTACTTCCCGCACACGACGCCCGGCGGCCTCGGCTTCAGCGACTCGCAGCGCTACGCGCGGTACCTCGGCCCGCAGCTCGACGCCGTCGGGGCGACCGGCGCCGAAGGAGCCCGGATCGAGCAGTTCGACCTGCTCGCGAGCCGGATCCACTGGGTGGAGGGAGCGACCGTCCTGCTGATCGTGCTCATCGTGGGCCTCGCGCTGCGGGCGGTGCTGGCACCGATCGTGACGGTGCTCTGCGCCGGAGTCGCCTTCCTGATCTCGCAACACCTCCTCGGCTGGCTGGAGGCGAACTCGAACCTGACGATGCCGAACGAGCTGCAAGGAGTTGCCGTCGCCCTGATGCTCGGCATCGTCACCGACTATTCGGTCTTCTACTTCACGAGCGCGCGCGAGGCGCTGCGGGACGGGATGCCGACCCGCGAGGCCGTCCGCATCTCGACGTTCGTCAACACGCCGATCGTGTTCACCGCCGGGGCCGTCGTCTCGTTCGGCGTCGCCTCGCTCATGCTCGGGACGCTCGCCTTCTTCCGCTCCTTCGGCCCGGGAATGGCGATCACGGTGGCGACGGGGCTCCTCGTCTCGGTGCTGCTCGTGCCCGCCATGCTGCGGCTGCTCGGTCCTGCGCTCTTCTGGCCGGGGCTCCGGCAAGGACCGCCGCCGGTGCGGGAATGGCGGAGGAAGGTGACGCGCTTCGCGACCACCAAGCCGGTGGCGCTCGTGCTCGCGCTCGCCGTCTTCGCCGCGCTCGCGGCGGCGGCGTCCGGCCTGCGCAACGGTCTGCCGCTCGGGCTCCAGCTCGTCCAGGGCCTTCCGTCGGACAACCCGGTCGCCGTGGCGGCCGGCGCCGCCGGGAAGGGCTTCGCGCCGGGGGTCGTGTCGCCCACCGAGCTGCTGCTCAAGGCCTCGGGCATCCAGAACCGGCGTGCGGCGCTCGACCGGCTCGAGGCGGCGCTCGAGCGGCAGCCGCACGTCGCGGGGGTCGTCGGCGCGGGCGACCAGCCGACCGGCCGGCGGTTCGGCGGCGCGTTCGCGCCGCGAGGAGGTGCCGCGCGTTACGCGATCATCTTCGACGGAGACCCCACGGAGGCGCCGGCGATCCGCCACCTCGAGCGGCTCCAGAAGACGCTGCCCGTCCTGCTCCGGCGCTACGGGCTCGGCGGGGCGAGCGTCGGGTGGGGCGGCGAGACGGCCCTCGGCGTCGAGACCGTGCGGGCGACCGACACCTCCCTCTGGCGTGTGATCGCCGTGGCGTTCGCGGTCAACTTCGTGTTCCTCGTGCTCTTCCTGCGCTCGCTCTTCGCGCCGCTCTATCTCCTCGTCGCGAGCGCGGCCGCGCTGGCGGCGACGTTCGGCCTCACGATCTACTTCTTCACGAACGTCCTCGGCGACAGCGGGCTCCCGTACTACATCCCGGTCGCGTTCTCGGTGCTGCTGCTCTCGCTCGGCTCCGACTACAACATCTTCGTCGTCGGGCGGGTCTGGGCGGAGGCCGACCGCCGGTCGCTGCGGGACGCCGTCGCGGCGGCCGCGCCGCGCGCCGGCCGCGCGATCACCGTCGCGGGCGTGGCGCTCGCGCTGAGCTTCGCCATGCTCGCGATCATCCCGATCACGCCGTTCGCCGTGATGGCGTTCGCGATGGCGGCCGGCATCCTGCTCGACACGTTCCTCGTGCGCTCGGTGCTCGTGCCCGCGCTCGTCGTGGTCTTCGGCCGCGCCGGCCGCTGGCCGCGCCGCAGCCCCGTGGCCGAGCCGGAGTACGTAACCGAAGCCCCGAGTGGGTCGTTCCAGCCTCAAACCCACGGGAGGCGAACATGAACCCAACGGCGTCCGAGACTGCACTAGCCCGGCGCCCGACCGGCGCCCCGGCTGCCCGACGTACCGGCCTCCGCCGCGAGATCGGCTTCATCGGCCTGCTCTGGGCTTCTGCCGGCTCGATCATCGGCTCCGGCTGGCTGTTCGGCGCGCAGAAGGCGCTCATCGCGGCCGGCCCGGCGGCGATCGTGTCGTGGGGGATCGGCGCGCTCGCCATCTTCTTGCTCGCGCTGACCCACGCGGAGCTCGGCGGGATGTGGCCCGTCGCCGGCGGCACGGCGCGCTTCCCGCACTACGCCTTCGGAGGCGGCGCCGGCGCGTCGTTCGGCTGGTTCTCGTGGCTGCAGGCGGCAACGGTCGCGCCGATCGAGGTGCTGGCGATGATCACCTACGGCCAGCACTACTCGTTCGCCCGGCACTGGATGAAGACGAGCACCGGCGGCACGAGCGTGCTCACCGCGCAGGGGATCGTGGCCGCGGTCGTCCTGATGGCGATCTTCACGTCGATCAACTTCCTCGGGATCCGCAAGCTCGCGCACACGAACAGCGCGGCGACGTGGTGGAAGGTCGGCGTGCCGCTGCTGACGATCTTCGTGCTCGGCATCGTCAACTTCCACACGAGCAACTTCACGGCGGCCAACGGGTTCAGCCCGTTCGGCGCCAAGGGCGTGCTCGCCGCCGTCTCGACGAGCGGCATCATCTTCGCGCTGCTCGGCTTCGAGCAGGCCGACCAGCTCGCCGGCGAGAGCGCCAGGCCGAAGCGCGACATCCCGCGGGCCGTGATCCTCTCGGTCGTCATCGGCGCGGTCATCTACATCGCGCTGCAGGTGATCTTCCTCGGCGCGCTGCCCGGCTCGCAGATCGGGCACAGCTGGGCGAAGGGCGCCTACACGACGATGACCGGCCCGTTCGCGCAGATCGCCACGCTCGTGGGCGTCGGCTGGCTCGCGACGATCCTCTACGTCGACGCGATCATCTCGCCGGGAGGCACCGGCCTGATCTACACGACGTCGAGCTCGCGCGTCTCGTACGGCCTGAGCCGCAACGGCTACTTCCCGACGATCTACGAGGCGACCGACCGGCGCGGCGTGCCGTGGTTCGGCCTCATCACCGCGTTCGTCGTGGGCTGCGTCTGCTTCCTGCCGTTCCCGAGCTGGACGTCGCTCGTCGGGCTCATCACCGCGGCGAGCGTGCTCATGTACGCGGGCGCCCCGCTCGCCTTCGGCGTCTTCCGCAGGCGGCTGCCGAACGCCGAGCGGCCGTGGCGCGCGCCGTTCGGGCCCGTGCTCGCGCCGCTCGCGTTCGTCGTGGCGAACCTGCTCATCCTCTGGTCGGGCTGGAACACCGACTGGCGCCTCGGCGTCGCGATCTCGATCGGCTACTTCATCCTCGTCGCGACGCGCGTGCTGAACCTCAACGCGAAGTCGCCCCAGCTCGACCTCAAGGCTGCGAGCTGGCTCCCGTTCTACCTCGTCGGGATGGGCGTGATCGTCTACCTCAGCGACTTCGGGCCGATGAAGAGCCCGATCTTCCCGCTCTGGTGGGACATCGTGGCCGTCGCGATCTTCAGCGTGATCATCTACTACTGGGCGATGGCCGTCGCCCTGCCGGCCGAGCGGATCGAGGAGATGATCGGCGACGTCGTCCTGCCCGAGGAGGAAGGCATCGGCGCGGCCGACGAGCCGATGGCCCGCGAGGGCGAGCCGCTGCGGCGCGAGGACGAGCCGCTCACGCGGGACGTCTGATCACTCGACGGCGACGGCGGCGGTGCGGTGCCTCGCGCGCCGCGCCGCCGCCAGCCCCGTCGCGCAGAGCCCGGCCGAGACGAGGAAGGGAACGACGTCGCCCGACGCGGCGGCGACCGCGCCTCCGGCGGCCGGTCCGAGCAGCGCCCCGCTCGCCCAGGCCGCGTTCATGAGGCCGAAGGCCATCCCCTGCGGCAGGCCGCTCCGCTCCGCGCCCTCCGCGATGAGCGCGAAGGCCGGTGTGAAGAGGACGCCGTACGAGCCGCCGGCGACGACCACGAGCGGCACGTAGACGAAAGGCCGTGGGCCGAGCGCGAGGCCGACCGAGACGGCGACCGCTGCGGCGAGCGCCACCTGGACCGGCAGGAGCACGCCGCGGCGGTCGAGCACGCGGCCCGCGACCGGCGAGAGGACGGTCTCGAAGCTCGCCCCGACGAGCCAGACGGCGCCGATCGCGACCGCTCCCCAGCCGGCTGCGGCGAGACGGAGAGGCGCGAGCGTCGAGAGGACGCCGAACAGGAACGAGGGCAGCGCCATCAGGGCGAGCCCGCCGAGGAAGTGGGAGTCGCGCATCGCCCGGCCCATCGCAGACACGGACGGCGCCTCCGGCGGGATCGACTCGATTCTCAGCGTCCAGGCGCCCAGCACCACCGCGAGGGCCGCGAGCGCGCTGAAGACGACGCCTCGTCCGAGGAGCGCCGCCGCGCCGCCGACGACCGGCCCGAACAGCGCGCCGAACACGGCGGCGCCGAGCGCCGTCCCGATCAGCTCGCCGCGGCGGTCGCGCGGCGCGGCCGCCAGGAGCCAGGCGAACGCTCCCGCCCACGTGAAGCCGCTGGCGCATCCCTGCAGGAAACGGGCGACGGCGAGCGGCCAGAAGCCGTGGGCGAAGGCGAACCCGAGGCTCGCGAGGCCCATCAGCGCCAGGCCGCCGAGGACGGCCCGCCGCGCGCCGAAGCGGGCTGCGGCCGCCCCTCCGGGCAGCCCGCCCACGAGGGCTCCGGCCCCGTCGGCGGCGACGAGCACGCCGGCCCCCGCCTTCGAGAGATGGAGCGCGTGGGTGAAGTCGGGCAGGAGCGGCGTGAGCGCCGCGTAGAGCATGGTGTCCACCCACACCACCGCGGACACGAGGATGAGAAGGCGGCGCATTCGCCTTCAGCGTATTTCCGTCCTACCGTTCAGGTGTGACAGTTCGAGGCCCCGGCGCCGTATGAGCGACGTGAACGCGCTGCCGGCAGCCGTCCGACCGCCCGGCCGGGTCGGCGCACCGCTCTTCGCGGACGTCGTCGCCGAGCATCTCGACGCCGTCTACCGCTACCTCGTCTACCTCACGGGAGACCGCGCGGCGGCCGAGGACCTCGTAGCGGAGACGTTCGAGCGCGCCTTCCGCAGCTGGCGCCGCTTCGATCCGCGCCGCGGCGCGCCCCGCACCTGGCTCTGCCGGATCGCGCACTCGGCCGCCGTGGACTGGTTCCGGGCTGAGGCCCGGCGGCAGCGGCGCGAGGAGACCTACAGCCGCCACGAGGCGCTGCTCGAGGAGTCCGTCTTCGCCGAGGGCCTGTCGCCGGAGCTCGAACGGGCCCTGCGCCGCCTGACCCCGGCAGAGCGCGAGGTGGTGGCGCTGCGCGTCCTGCTCGAGCTCGACGGCCCGAGCGCCGCGCGTGTGCTGGGAATCAGTGACACCGCTTGCTCGACCCGGCTCAGCCGGGCGCTGAAACGACTGGAGGAGGAGATGTCGGATGTCCGCAATTGACCGGAGCGAACTGGACGCGTACGAGACGCTCGTCTCCGCGTTGCGGGCAAGCGCGCCCGTAGCGCCGGAGCGCCTGCGGCAGCGGATCGTGGAGAGCGCGCCGGCTCCCCGCCGCCGCAGGTCGCGGAAGCAGCGGCTGCTCTTCGTGGTCGTGCCGGCGGCCGTCGTGCTCGCCGTCGGCGCCGCCCTCGTGCACGGCTTCGTGAGCTCTCGCTCCTCCCGAAACGCCGACGTAGCGTCACTCGCGGCCGGAAGGGCAACATCCTCGTACCCCTCGGCGCGTCCGTCCTCGACCACAGGGGCGCAGAAGGCGGCGAGGCTTTCGGCTCATTCCTTCTCTAAGGGCAAGAACGACAACCTGGGAGCGGCGCTAGCGCCTTACGCCATGGGCAAAGCCCCCGTGAAGGTGCTCCACGGCTCGGCGGAGCGGGCGATCACGATCCCGAGGCACCGCCTCGTGCACGCAGTCGCCTCCCTCGAGGTGGGCGTGAAGCGCTCGAAGCTCTCGGAGGCGACGAACGCGGCCTCGCAGATCGTCGGCTCGTTCGGCGGCTACGCGCAGTCGGTCCGCTTCGAGAGCTCGCGCCAGGGCTACGGCAGCGCCTTCCTGGCGCTCCGCGTGCCCGTGCAGAAGGCACAGGCCGCGATCGCGAAGCTCTCCACGCTCGGCAGGCTCCTCTCCCAGCAGGTCTCGACGCAGGACCTGCAGACGAAGCTTACGCACGAGAACAGCGGCATCGGTTCGCTGCGGAGCGCGATCGCCGTCTATGAGCAGGCGCTGCAGAGCGGGACGCTGTCCGCGACGGAGCGGGTGACCATCGAGATCCGGCTCAACAACGCCCGCCGCGCGCTGGCGCAGCTGCGGCACGCCCGCAACGGCACCCTCGCGGCCGGCGAGACCGCCGACATCTCGCTCGTCCTGACGACCCAGAGCCACGCCGTGGTCGTACCGCACCATCACGGGCGCTCGCGCTTCGGCCGGCTGCTCGGCTCCGCCGCGCACTACCTCGCGTGGGAGGGGATCATCGTCCTCTACGCGCTCGTCGTGATCAGCCCGCTCATCGTGCTCGGCGGCCTCGCGTGGCTCCTCCTGCGCGAGCGGCGCCGGCGCGAGGAGCGGCTGCTCGCATCCGCCTAGGGGATCTGGTGAAATACGGCCGTGCTCGGGGCAGAGCTCTCGACCGGCCACGAGATCGGCCTCATCGTCGTCGCGGCAGTGTTCATCGCATTTGCGCTCGCGTCGTCGTTCCTCGTGCCGCGCTACAAGCCGGACTTCCCGGGGCCCGCGGGGCTCAGCGTGTTCGCCATCGCGTCGATCGTGCTCTTCGGGCTGATGATCGCGGCCGTGAACTTCTTCGGCTAGCCGGTACGCTGTTCGCACTCCGGAGAAGTGGCCGAGTGGCTGAAGGCGGCGCCCTGCTAAGGCGTTATGGGGCTGAATGGCTCCATCGAGGGTTCGAATCCCTCCTTCTCCGCTAGCGCAGCGCCCGCCGCGGCTCTGCGCCCACCCGCGGAGGGGTGGCAGAGCGGTCGAATGCGGCGGTCTCGAAAACCGTTATCCGTCGTTAGGCGGATCGAGGGTTCAAATCCCTCCCCCTCCGCTCCCAATGCCGTACGTGGAAGACGCACGCACCGAGATCGGCCCGCCGTTCCAGTTCGCGATGGGCCAGCCCAACCTGAACCCGTACGCCGCCTTTACACCCGATGGCAAGGACGTGATCGTCAGCGATGACACGGGTCGGACGTGGGTCGTCCCGGTCACCCTCGGCGCCTGGGCGGCCACCGCCTGCCGCGTCGCTGGACGCAACCTCACCCATGCCGAGTGGAAGGAATGCCTCCCAGGGAGGCCCTACCGCCGCTTCTGCTCGTGATCGCCGGCCCGCGCCGTCGTCGCTCCGTCGGCGCGAGGAGCGGCGCGCGCAGTGCCCATGCACCGTCGCATCGGCTCGGACAACCCTCCGCTTCCCAAGCCTTCGTCGTGCGAGAGGTGGTGCGGCGGTGAAGGCCGTCGCTGTGCCGCCGCACCACCTCGCGTCTGGTTCGTTCTTCGCCCGGTTCACGCCCTTACTTGCCAGCCTCCTCACTTCCTCTGCTTGCCGGCGCTCCACGTACCCCCGCCCTGCGGGCTCGTCCAGGTGCCGGACATCGACGTCCCGCGGACGTGGCCCTTGTACGTGGCGCCGACGCTCACCGCGCCGAACTTGATCTTCCCCCTGTGCACGCTGCCGCTGATGCCGTACGTGCCGCTCGGCCTCGAGAGGGTGATGCTCCCGTGCAGGCGCGACCCGGTCTGCTTCCAGTGCAGCGTGAAGTGCCCGGACACGGCGCCGCTGTAGCTGCCCGTCCACGTGCCTGCGAGCTTCGACCTGCCCGGATGACGGTGGTGGGCGCTTGCCGCGGCAAGGCTCGTGCCGCAGCAGCCGAGGACGAGAAGAGCAGCGATCCAGAAAGCGGGAAGCCGTCGCGTGATCCCGCTGCGCAGAAACCGAACGTCGATCATGTCGAGCTCCTTCCTTGGGGGAGTGTGTGTTCCGTCCGCACCGAGACGGTGGTCGCGAGCAGGCGCTCGTACGGGACGCCCGCCTCGTCCGCGACCCGGCGGATCGCGTCGGCGCTGCCCTCGAAGTGGCAGAGGACGACCTCGTCCTGGCGGATCAGCACCGACCCGAGGTAGCGGACGTCGCCTTTGAGCGAGGCGGTGATCCGCCGGTCGAGCGTGCGCACGTCCTCGTCGTGCACGTCCGGCCAGTAGCACTCGGCGACGAAGCTCCCGTCCGGTTCCGCCATTGCGCCAACATGACCCTTTGGGCGGCGCGGAGAAAGACCTGAAGACCCTACGAAATCGCCTGCGCGTCGCCGCGGTCGAGGGCGCGCGCGAGCTGCGCGCGCGAAGAGATCCCGAGCTTGGCGTAGGCACGCTTCAGGTTCGACTCGACCGTCTTCACGCTCACGAAGGCCTGCTCGGCGATCGCCTTGTTGGTCAGACCGTCCGCCGCGAGCCGGGCGATGCGGAGCTCGGTCGTGCTCAGCTCCTCCGGCGCGCGTCGCACCGTGACCCGGCCCAGCTCGTCGTCCACGCGGGCGACCCACGCTTCAGCGCCTGGCGGGCGAAGAGCTCTCGCGCTTCTTCCAGCGCGAGCCGCGCCTGCCGCTTGTGCTTCAGTCGCCGTTGCAGCCGGCCCTGGGCGAGCAGCGTCCGCGCCCGCTCGAACGGCATCGGGCGGCGCTCGTGCTCGGCGAGCGCGCGGTCGAGGGCCTCCTCGGCGGCTTCCAGCTGCCCCTGCCCCGCGAGCACCAGGGCGCGGCACCGCGCCGAGACGGCGAGGCTCCACGGGATGCGCGAGCCGGCGGAACGCTCTTCGAAGCGCGCGAGCAGCTCCTGCGCCCGGTCGACGTCGCCGGCCCCGAGCGCCGCCTCGATCGCGTCGCCCTCCACCCGCCAGACCGCGGGCTCGCGGAAGCCGATGTGCTCGAACACCTCGAGCGCCTCCGTCAGGTGCCGGTCGGCGGAGACCGGGTCGCCGGCGGCGAGCTCGGCCAGTCCCAGGCAGCGGCTCCAGAGCGCTGCTCCCATCGGCTCCCGCGGGTCCGCGTTCGCGGCGGCCTCGCGGACGGACTCGAACCGTCCGGCATACGCATCCACGTATGCGCGCCAGATGTCTCCGGCAACCGCCCCGACGCCCTGCTGGCCGAAGGCGTCGACCATGCGCTCCGCGAGTTGCGTCGCCTCGGCCAGATCACCCGCCCACGTGGCGACGATGACGCGGTTGAGCAGGATGTTGGCGAGCGACGACTCGTCCCCCTCCTCGTGCGCCTGCTGCTCGGCCTGCTCGAGGTATGCCCGCGCTCCGTCGAGATCGTCGACGTAGCGGAGCCATTGTCCGAGCTTGAAGACGACGCGCGTGTCGACGGTCGCGGGCGGGTTGCTCTCCTCGAGCTCGAGCGCCCGCATCGCCGTCGCCTCGTCGAAGCCGTCTCCGAGGAAGAGATCGGCGCGCACGCGTGCGCTCAACGCCGCGGCGACGAGGCCCGGGTCGGGGTCCGGAACCTCCGCGAGGAGCGCCAGCGCAGCACGTGCGGAGGCCGCCGACTTCGGGAGGTCGACCGTGCCGGCGAACAACGCGATGGCGGCGTGGCAACGGGCCTGGAGAACCGCGTCCCGGGCGTCCGCGAGTGCCTCCTCCGCCAGCGCGGTCGCCGCGGACTCGCCGGTCCCCCAGTAGTCGATCTCGACGAGGGTGAGCAGCGCCCGCGCGCGGAGGTCACCCGGCGGGAGCGTCGCCCGCAGCTCCTCGAGCAGCGCCCGCGCCGCCGGGAAGTCGCTTGCCAGATGGAGTTGCTCGGCAAGCTCGAGCTGGAGCTCCGCACGGGTCGGAGCGTCGGCGGGAAGCAGCCGCAGCGCCAGCCCGCTCAGCTCGGCGGCGGAGTCCGGAGAGCCGCGCATGCGCGCGTGACGAGCGGCCTCCCGGAGCTCGCGCACAACCGCTGCGTCCGGCCCGGAGGCCGCGAGCGCAAGGTGCCGGGTCCGCTCCTCCGGGTCGCGCGCGAGATCGGCCACGGCGCGGTGCGCCCCGCGGAGCCGGACCTCCGGAGCGGCCGAGGACACCGCCGACGCGAAGAGCGGGTGGACGAACTCGATGCGCCCGTCCGGCTCGACGCGCACGAGCCCCGCTTCCTCCGCGGGCGCGAGCTCGAGCGGATCGATGGCCGCCGTGTCGGGCCGCGCCAGGACTGCGGCGCGCAGCAGCGCGTCGCGTGTCACCGCGGGCAGCGCACGGACGCGTCCCCGGACGAGCGTGCCGAGGTCCTGCGGGACGGGAACGCGGCCCGAGAGGCCGGGCTCGCCCCGGCGGACGAGCTCGCGCGCGATCTCGACGGCGTAGAGCGGATTGCCGCCGGCCGCGTGTGCGACCCGCACGAGGGTCGGGCGCGGGAACGTGCGCCCGAGCTCCTGCGCGAGCATCCGGTGCAGGGCGGCCACCGAGAGCGGCCCGAGCTCGAGCCGCTCGACCTGGAGGTCTCGCTCGAGGGCAGGAATGGGCGGTCGGCCCACCTCCGTCGAGCGCACCGAGAAGAGGCCGCGCACGCGCTCCTCGCCGAGCCGTCGCAGCGCGAACTCGACGACCGCCGCCGACGAGGCATCGAGCCACTGGACGTCGTCGATCGCGCACACGACCTCCGAATCGCCGGCGAGCGCCCGCAGCAGCGTGAGGAAGCCGGCGCCGACCACGCGCCGCTCCGGCGGCCGGGCGGACGCAGTACGCAGGAGCGCTGCGTCGAGACCCACCCGCTGCGGCTCGGGAAGGTGTGCGAAGAGCTCGTCCGGCACCTCGGCGAGCAGGTCCGCGAGCGCCGCGAAGGCGAGCCGCGACTCCCACTCGGTCGGCCGGGCGACCAGCAGGCGCGCGCCGTGCGCGCGAGCGTGCTCCGTCGCCGTCCGCCACAACGTCGTCTTCCCGATCCCGGGCTCGCCGACGATCGCGAGGAGGCGGGGGCGCTCGGACGCGAGGAATGTCTCGACGGCCTCCAGCTCCGTTTCGCGCTCGACCAGGCTCGACACGAACGGAGCGTATGCGCGGAAATCGACCGGGTCGAGGGCGCCGAGGCGAACGTCCGAAGCCGCCGCGCGGGTCGTCAGTCGTAGTGGCGTAGGCGTGGCCAGAGCCTCGCCCACGGCGCGCTCGGCCGGCAGAGGCTGACCGGCGTCCCCTGCTCGTCGTTTTGGAGGCCGATGCCGTCGTCGATCCGCGTGAGGCGGCGGCACTCGGCGAAGAGGCGCGTGCTCCCGACGACGAGGGCGTGCGTGTCCGTGCGGGGCGGTGGCCCCCAGAGCGCGTACCCGTTCTCGCCGCTGTAGGCGGGCAGGTGCGCGAGGAGCTTCACGGCGGAGGCTTCGCCGTAGTTCGACGTGAAGATCGCGGTGTGCGAGCGGTCCGGCGCGTGCGACCAGGCTCGTGCGACGGTGTCGGCGAAGCGTGGCCAGCCGACTTCTTCCGCGAGGTCGGGGTTGATCTTGAGAGGTGCGCTTCCCTGGAGAGAGCGAACGGGCAGGAGCGGGAGGGCGATATAGGCGCTCAGCGCGGCGCTGCTCACGATCGCTGCCGTCAAGAGGAGCCTCCTGCCGCGCTCGGCGAGCCACGCGCGGGTGGGGACGGCGCCCAGACCGAGGAGCGTCGGGTAGAAGCTCGCGAGGTAGTACGCCTTGCCGTTGCCTGCGATGTAGAGCAGAGCGCACGCGACGTACGTCCAGGAGACGAAGCGGAGTGCCCGCAACTCCGACCGCCGGAACGGGGCCAGGAGACCCGCGACCCAGACCGGCACGAGGAACGGGCTGACCATCACGAGCTGGAACGGCACGAATCCCGCGCGCCCTCCCTCGGCGGAGCCGCCGATGTTGCGGGCGACGGTCAGCTGCGGCCACCCGTGCACCTGTTGCCAGATCGCGTACGGGGCGGCGACGGCGAGCGCGGTCAGGGCCCCGGCCACCGCCCAACCGGTGCGGAGCGGCGCTCGCGGTCCCAGGATCAGGAGCGTCGTCACCGCGACGACGGCGACGAACGCGACCTGCGGCTTCGCCTCGGTGCCGATGCCGGCGGCCGCGCCGGCCGCGAGCAGGGAGGGGCCGCCGCCGTGGCGGACGCCGCGGATCAGCAGCCACAGAAAGGCGGTGGTGGCGAGCATGTCGAAGGTTGTGGTGGTCACGAAGTGACCGACGGCGAGGGCGAACCCGGCCACGGCGGTGCATGCGGCCGCGACGACCTGAGCCGTCCGGTCGCCGCCGGCCTCGCGCGCGATCAGGGCGGCGAGAACGGTCGTCGCGGCGGAGGCGAGCGCGGAGGGGGTGCGCAGCAACGTCAGGGAGGGAGCGATCGCGTGCATGGCCCAGGCGAGCAGGGGCACGAGCGGCGGCTGGTCGGGGTAGCCCAGCGCTGGATGCGAGCCCGCGACGACGAAGTAGAGCTCGTCGCGGTGGTAGCCGTACCTCGACGCGGTCGCCAGCAGCAGCGCCAGCTGCGCCACCGCGATCGCGTACACGGGACGCGGCACCCTCACGCGCGCAAGCCTACGGAGCCGGGGTTCGGGAGGTTAGATTTCGCGGCTTTCCGGTGATACCGTTCACGATCATGAACGTGAACGCTCGTTGTCGGATGTGCGGGATCGTCGCCCTTCCCGTCTTAGCAGCGGGGCTCGCGTGGGCTCCCGCGGCGCACGCAGGCGGTTCGGGCGTGTCGCTTCCCGCGGCTCCGCCGAGCGTCACGCCTCTGTCGGTCGCCTCGACCGCCGGTACGGTCACGACGACGGTGACGAAGGCCGCTCCCGCGGTCGCCGCGACGGTGGCGAAGGCGGCTCCTACCGTCACGGCCGCCACGGCCCCGGCGACGTCCGCCGCGCACGCCGTCACCGAGAAGGTCGGGAGCGCTGCGGCGACGACGACCACGAGCGTCACGCATGTCGCTCATGTCGTGCCGACGCCGCCGGTCGCGACGCCGGCCCAGGTGCCGCCGAAATCGGTAGCCCCGCGCTCTCGTCCGAGCGCGGTCGTCGCCGCTCCGGCGCATGCTTCGCGGCATCCCGCGCGCACCGCCGTTGGCCCGCCGGCTCGTCCTTCGCGGCGCCACGTGCGCGCCTCGACCGCCCCCCCGGTGCCGCCGGCCCTCGCACGTCCGACCCTCACGCACCGCCACCCCGGTGCTCAGTCGGCTCCGCCGGCGCGGGAACCCGCCTTCCCGTCCACGGGCACGAGTGCGGGAGGCGGGGGTTCTGGCTTCGCGCCCCCGTTCGCGGCGCTGGCCGCCGCCCTCCTCGGTGCGGCGGCTCTCGGCCGCGGTCGACGTATCTCGCCGCCGCTTGCCTGTGCCCACGGGTGCAGGCTGACAGTCGATCTCGAGCGCCCCGACTAGCCGCCGGCAGGCGGAAAGTCGAAGGCATCCCACCGACACGGTCGTCGGCGGGAAATCCCAACTCGAGAAAGCGAGAGAACCATGAGATGCAAGGCTCTAGGCCTCGTCGCCGGCGCCTGTGCCGCGGCGATCCTCGGGACGGCAGCCCCTGCGCTCGCCGGCTCGGGAAACACGGCCACCAACTCGATTGGAACCCTCCAGGTCGGTTCCGGGAACACGACGTCGAGCTCGATCGGCACGGCGCAGGTGTCCTCGGTCTCGGTCCACCCGTCCGTCGCGGTCCGCGCGGGCGCAGTCGGGGCCGGGGCGACGTCCCCGGTCTCCGTCGGGTCCGGCGGGAACCAGGCGACGCATTCGGTCGGGACGGTTCAGGCCGGAGGAGGGAACAGCGCCTCCCATTCGGCCGGCACCGTCCAGGTGTCGTCGGTCTCGGCCCACCCCCGCGCCGGCGCGCGCGCAGGTGCGGCACGCGTGAGCGTCTCCGTGCCGGCATCCGTCGGCTCGGGTGACAACCACGCAGCGGGCTCGGTCGGCGGCGTCCAGGTGTCGTCCGTCTCGACCCACCCGGTCGCCCGCGTTCGCGCCCGTCCCGTGACGGCGACCGCCGGCGTGCCGGCGTCGGTCGGCTCGGGCGGCGCGAACCGCTCGACGGGCTCCGTCGGCACCGTGCAGGTGGGAGGCGGTAACACCGCCGCCGGCTCGATCTGCACGGTCCAGGTGAGCGGCGTCCGGACGAATCCCCTGGCATCCCTCGACGTGGCGGGGGTGGGGGCCCTGCTCGGCGTGCCGCTCGCCAGCGGCGGGAGCGGGGGCAACTCCGCGACCGGATCGATCGTGACCGTCCAGCTCGGCGGCGGCAACACCGCTTCGGGCTCGGTGGCGACGGTCCAGGCCGGGCCAGGCAGCGCGACCTCGTCCGGCCCGTCCGGCTCCTCGGGAAGCCCGGGCTCCTCGGGAAGCTCGGGAAGCTCGGGAGGCGGCAGCGGCACGTCGCCGGGGACACGGTCCACCGGCTCCCCGACCGGGACGAGCTCCGGCTCGTCCGGCTCGGGGTCGGCGGGAGGCTCGGGAGGGGCGTTCCGGCCTCCGAAGGCGCGTAGGCCGGCCGCCGAGGGCGGAGGTCGCGCTCCGGGTGCCTCGGCCAACCGGGGCCTGCCGGCAACCCTTCCGTACACGGGCCTCGACCTCGGTCGCTGGCTCCTGGTCGGCCTCGCAGCGCTCCTGCTCGGCCTGGCCCTGAGAAGGAGGAGCAGTGCGACGGCAGCCTGAGGCGTCGCGCTCTCGGCGGGGTGGCCTTCGCGGCCGCCCCGCCGGGCGCCTCCGTCGTGCTCTCTCCGCCGCCCTGATCGCGGCGGGCGTCCTCACGGTCGCCTGGGTGCTCGTCGCCTGGCGGTGGCAGGACCCGGTCACGGCGATCGAGACGTGGCGCCACCAGGCGGCTCTCGGCATGCAGCTTCGGAATCGCTCCGTGCCCGAGAGGAGCCGGCCGGTCCGGCTCGAGGCCCGCGCCTACCGGTTGGCGTCACACCAAGGGGAGGCGATGGGGCGCATCCTGATCCCGCGCCTCGGCCTCGACGCCGTGCTGGTCGAGGGAACGACCGAGCCCGACCTCGCCAAGGGGCCCGGGATCTACGCGGGCGATTTCCTGCCCGGAGAGGGCAGGCTCGTGTACGTCGCCGGGCACCGCACCACCTACAGCGCTCCTTTTGCCCAGATCAACCTGCTGCGCCGCGGCGACCGGATCACGATCCGGATGCCGTACGGGACGTTCCGCTACGTCGTCACCCGCCACCGGATCGTGCCTGCGACCGATGTGGCCGTCCTGCGTTCGGGCCACCGGGAGCTCCTGATCCTCCAGAGCTGCCACCCGCGCTTCTACGCGACACACCGGTACCTCGTCTACGCGCGCCCGCTTCGGAGGACCCCGTGAGCGCTGAGGCCCGCGGACGTGCGGGCCTCAGCGGAATGCTCGATCCGGCTGCCGCGCCTAGAGGAGTGCGAGCAGGTTCGGTGGGAGCAGGCTCGGATCCGTGGTGGCGGCCGGGCCCGCCTGCGTGTTGTTTCCACCGCCGTTGTCGGAGGCGTTCGAGAACCGCTTGCCGTCGACGGTGATGTCGTCGATCAGGTGGTTGATGCCGTAGGCGTCGGCGACGATGAAGACCGACAGCACGGTGTCACCGGCGAAGCAGCTCTGGACGTCCTGCCATTTCACGTTGTAGAGGAAGCCGCAGGTTCCTCCCGAGACGTCCCACCCGGAGTTCGGATAGGCGGCCTGGTCGTTCACGTCCTGCCGGGTGGAGGTGAGCGTGAGCGGCCGCAGCTGGCCGTCGCCGACGAAGTTGCCGGCGGTGTCCTGGAACTCGACCACGAGCCGGGGCGATCCCAGGCTCGCGCCGCTGTAGTTCGTCGCCTTGACCCAGAACTCGGAATCCGGGAACGCGGCTGCCGGGATGCCGGTCACGTGGTGCACGAGGATCCCGGCGTAGCCCTTGCTGAAGGTCAGGGCGTCGTTCGTGGTCTGGAGCTGGATCGCCTGGTTGTCGGTGTCGCCGGGCGGCTGATCGGCGGTGTTGACCCAGTGGGCGTTCGCTCCGTCGCCGCCCGAGAAGAAGCTCAGGGTGGGCGATGCGTTGCCGTTGTCCGCCGAGGCGCTCGTGGCGACGAGCAAGAGAGCCGTCGCGAGGAGCGCGGCCAGGACGAACAGCCATCTGAGTGGCTTCATTGGTTCCCCCCGCAAAGAGAATGGATGAGCACGACGAGGCTTTGCTTTGCCGTCTCTTGGGAATGTCTAACCGAATTCGGCGCGGAAATTTCGCGTTCTGTGGCGCAGCTGGTTGACTGAACAGTCGTTCAAATGGTGCGGTGACTTTCGTCGGGCGTCTCCCCGGCGGGCGACCCGTCCGAACGCGCGGTGTCGAGGCTCGCGCGTTACTTTCCTTGCTGAGCGGCGCGATCGAGCGGCTGGCGCCGGGCCAGCGCGAAGTCGCCGTCCTGAAGCTGTTGCGGACCTGCCGCCTTGCGGCCAGGCCGATACGCTGGGCGCCCTCGGAGAGGTGTCCGAGCGGTCTAAGGAGCGCGACTGGAAATCGCGTACGTGCCGAAAGGTGCGTCGCGGGTTCAAATCCCGCCCTCTCCGCCTCGAGGCTGCAATGCCGGCGGCGAAGCCGCCGGCCCGCGGCCGGGCTGGACACGTCCGGTGTCAGACACCGGGCGTGTCCGTTTCAGTCGTGGATGCGGGCGATGAGGTCGACGCGGCGCAGGACTTTCTGCGCCGTGCCGGCGAGCCGGACGTCGTAGCCCGCGTCGCGCGGGAACAGAACCTTGTCGCCGGGCGCGACGCCTTCGGCGTCCGCGCCGACCGCGGTGACGATGCCGCTCCGGCACTGCCACTCCGCGCTCGCCGGGATGATCAGCCCCGCGCGCGTCTCGGCCTCCTCGTCGGTCGGCTCGACGACGACGTGGTCGTCGAGCGGCTCGAGCGAGAGGCGCAGCGGGCGCGTGTCCTCCAGCACGCGCTTCACGATACTCCCGGACATGTCGCCGTCGCAGTCGCCGTTCGTGGAGCTCGAGGTCGGGCCGCGCACCGTCAAGGTGACGAATCCCGACAAGGTCTTCTTCCGTACGCGCGGCGAGACGAAGCTCGATCTCGTCGACTACTACCTCGCGGTCGGCGACGGCATCGTCCGCGTCCTGTACGAGCGGCCGACGCAGCTCAAGCGGCACCCCGATGGCGCCGAGGGCGAGGCGATCTACCAGAAGCGCGTGCCGAAGCACCGGCCCGACTGGATCGAGACGGCGACGGTCACGTTTCCCTCCGGCCGCACCGCCGACGAGCTCTGCGTCACCGAGCTCGCGCACGTCGCGTGGGCGGCGAACCTCGGCACGATCGACTTCCACCCATGGCCGTCGCGGCGACGCGACGTCGAGCGTCCCGACGAGCTTCGCATCGACGTCGATCCGCAGCCCGGCACCGGCTTCGCCGAGGCGAAGCAGGTCGCCGCGATCGTGCAGGAGACGCTCGACGAGCTCGGCTTCACCGGCTGGCCGAAGACGTCGGGCAACCGCGGCATCCACGTCGCGTGCCGGATCGAGCCGAAGTGGGGCTTCCGCGAGGTGCGCCGGTGCGCGCTCGCGTTCGCGCGCGAGGTCGAGCGGCTCGCGCCGAAGCTCGTCACGACCGCGTGGTGGAAGGAGGAGCGCGGCGAGCGGGTCTTCATCGACTACAACCAGAACGCGCGCGACCGCACGATCGCCTCGGCGTACTCCGTCCGGGCCCGGCCGGACGCGACCGTCTCGGCACCGTTTCGCTGGGACGAGCTCGACTCGCTCGAGACCGAGGACTTCACGCTCGCCACGATGCCGGCCCGCTTCGCCGAGCTCGGCGACGTGCAGGAGGGCATCGACGACGCCGTCTGCGATCTCCGCAAGCTGTTCGAATGGGTCGAGCGCGAGGAGGCGGAGGGCGTCGGCGAGGCGCCGTATCCGCCGAACTTCCCGAAGATGCCGGGCGAGCCGAGACGCGTCCAGCCGTCCCGGGCGAAGAAGCGCTAGAGGGTTGATGTGAAACGGGGGCGGGTTCGCAGGGACCCGCCCGGCGAGGACGAAGGGCTTCCAGACCTGTGTCCCCTCGAGATCGGAGCTCGAGATGACGGATCTGGAAGCCCTTGTCGTTGC